>Ga0272442_10000962_pt1 | contig 44589 bp, 42 predicted proteins | sample SSMForm2O_FD_200262 | JGI IMG/M metagenome (GOLD analysis project Ga0272442, IMG submission 200262) | Marine sediment archaeal communities from Little Sippewissett salt marsh, Falmouth, MA, United States - SSM-Form-2O | ecosystem: Environmental > Aquatic > Marine > Wetlands > Sediment ...
TGTGAGTCTTGGAGACCATTTTTGTTGCATTACCCATCCCTAAGGGGTAATGTGCTTATGTACTATAAATGTTGCGGTTTAGGTACAATCCTCAATAAATACCGAGATATGCTTTGAACACATGAAAATGGGGGGGTGGGGGTTATTGGTTCGAATACGAATGTATTCTCATTCGTGTTCGATTTTTCATAAGCAAGCATTCCCTTAATTTCACACTGCTGAGCGACGTGAACGGAGATGTGAGAAAGCTGTTCGGTGTTCCGAGGACACTGGGGCTTTTACCGGACCGGGTGACCTATGTGATAGACCAGAACGGAGTGATAAGGTATATCTTCAACTCGCAGACAAGGATCAAAGACCATGTTGCGACATCCCTCGAGATCATCAGGGAACTTGGAAAATGAACTGCTCCCTCATGCGTAAGATATATGTTTACCTTCAAGTTTAGGGTTTTCAGTCCATGACCGCCCACTTGCGGTCCGGATCACAGGCCGAACCTTCAATTATGGGCCATGGCTCTCGGTGAGGACCTGATCCGTGACGTCGTCTGGACGGGAGATGAACCAACCATGGCAAAGCAAAAGATATTGATACTGGGGGCCGCCGGTCGCGACTTCCACAATTTCAACGTATTCTTCAGGAATAACCCAGGATACGAGGTGGTCGCTTTCACCGCGACCCAGATTCCCGGGATCGATGACAAGATGTACCCGCCGGCACTTTCCGGCAAGCTATATCCCGGTGGAATTCCCATCAAGCCTGAAGAGGACCTCGAGAAGCTAATATCGGAATACCATGCGGATACATGCATCCTTTCGTACTCGGACCTGTCCTACGATACGGTCATGAGACTGTCGGCAAGGGTGAATACTGCCGGGGCGAACTTCATGCTCATGGGATGGAAGGACACAATGCTCAAGTCCTCGAAACCGGTCATCGCAGTATGCGCTTCAAGGACCGGATGCGGGAAATCCCAGACCACAAGGTATATCGTGGAGCTTCTGAGGGAGATGGGGAAACAGTGCGTTGCCATAAGGCACCCCATGCCCTACGGCGATCTCGAGAAGCAGGCCGTCCAGAGGTTTGCGACCTATGAGGACCTTGATAAACATGATTGCACCATCGAGGAGAGGGAGGAGTACGAACCGCATATCGACAGGGGCTCCATCGTCTATGCGGGAGTCGATTACGAGAAGATACTCGGAGAGGCGGAGAAGGAAGCGGATGTTATCCTCTGGGACGGCGGTAACAACGACATGTCCTTCATCAAGCCAGACCTCTACATCACTGTCGTGGACCCGCACCGGCCCGGGGACGAGATATCTTACTACCCCGGCGAGGTGAATGTGAGGATGGCGGATATCGTGATCATCAACAAGGTCGCCACCGCTTATCCGGAGGATGTGGAAGAGGTCAGGTCCAACGTTCGGGAGATCAATCCCCGGGCAGTTATCATCGATGCCGCGTCACCTGTTTCCGTATCGGACCCGGATGCTATCAGAGGGAAGATCGTTCTCGTGGTCGAGGACGGGCCCACCGTGACGCACGGCGGAATGGAATACGGGGCGGGATACATCGCCGCGACCAAGTTCGGAGCGGGAGAATTGGTGGATCCGAGACCCTACGCGGTCGGATCGATCATCGATACCTTCGAGAAGTACGATCATCTCGAGGACATCCTGCCTGCCATGGGATACGGCGATGAGCAGGTGAAGGACCTCGAGGACACCATCAACAACACACCGTGTGATGTCGTGGTGACCGGGACCCCCATCGATATCAGCAGGGTGGTGAAGGTCAACAAACCCATCTTCAGGGTAAGTTACGACCTCCAGGTCATAGGGAAACCGGACCTGAGGACGGAACTGCTGAAGTTCCTGAAGTGAAAGTTATCGAATCGCGGAAGGGTGGCCGGAGGGATTCTACTTATTTCCTGATCTCATCCATTTTGCCCCCCTTCCCACACCTGTCGCGACCAGCAACCCGTCATCGCGCATCTCTCTGATCACGAATCTCACCATATCCCTTGATACGTCGGGACAGACTTCGTGAAGCTCGGAGATGGAGAAAGGCTCCTCGAATGAAAGTGCTGTTCTCCTTATCCGAACACCTTTTTCTCCTTTTTTCCCGCTCATCGTTGCAAGCCTCTCTTCGAGTTCCTTGTAAGCCCTCAGAAGGGTACCCCAGAAATATTCCAGCCAGGGAATTACATTTGCCTTCCCTTGGTGCCAGCCCTGGGAAGATACATACAATGTATTGTAGTATCCTACCTTTGATTCCTCCGCGATCCTTTCCAGACTGATGTATCTTCCAACATTGAAACCGGATCTGTATAGAAGAAACAGGGACACCAGCCTGGAAACCCTTCCATTCCCATCCGGGAAAGGGTGTACGCATAGAAGGTCCAGCATGAAGATGGGGATGGTTATCAACGGTTCGATATCCAGGGAATATGACATATTCCACTCGCTCATCAACCGGTCCATCATGGCAGGGGTTTCCCCCGCGGATACGGGTTTGAACCTTATCCTGCTTCCCTCCGGAGCCCGTTCAATGATGAAATTATCCCTCTTCTTCCAGCTGCCTCCCTTGATTGGGGTATAGCTGAAGATCATTTCATGGATATCCCTGATCAGGGCCAGATGCAGCTCCATGTCTTCGAAATTGGTATGTATCATGTCTAGGGCGTCCCTGTAACCGGCAACCTCCTGTTCGGACCTTCCCCTCAACGCAGATGATCTCAATGATATCTCCTCTATCCTGGAATGCTCGACAATTATGCCCTCAAGCCTGTTCGATGATTCGATGGATTCTATCTTGGCAAGTTTCTTCAGCTCATCCAGCAGAACGGAGAATTCCCCCTCGATGGATCCGTATTTTCCCTTATATTCTCCCAATTTTTTCAGGGTGGCCGCATGGTCTGGTGAGAGTGACAGTTTCGATATGAATTCCGGGTCCAGTGTTCCCATGAAGCATAAATGGGGTAATATATACTTGGACTTTACCCCATTAATTTGAATTACTATTTAAATGGAATCAGTAAATGGGGTAATAGAAAGGCTCTTCCTACCCCATTTCTCTTGGTCAAAGGGGGTAAAAAGAACCCCATCTACCGGCACGGCTTCTGTCATGTCTCCATGAGACGATGAATGAAAACGCCCATTTCCGAGGGTACATGGATAATCCCAAAGGGCCCCCTCCTCCCGAAGAATTGAAGGTACCCCTTAGATAGAGGGGGAATGGTTTCGGACCACAGCGATACTCTATTTTTCATCATGTGTTCGATAAGTCTATCAAGCTGTGTGGAGATCAAAAATCATGTTCAGGAAAAAGAGGGTATTGATCGCTGCGGGAGCGGTCCTTGCAGTGGTCATTCTTGCTTTCGCATCGACCTGGACCTACGATCAATTCTTCGGTAAGGATGATCTGTATTCACTGGGCATATCGGACAAGGTCCTTGTGGACGAGGATGCAACGGAGTCCGGAGTGGATGCGATCATTGGCGCGCACAACCAGTTCGCAATAGATCTCTACCTGGAGCTCGCGAACGGTTCGGAGGAAAACATATTCTTCTCGCCCTTCAGCCTCTTCACCGCTTTGATGATGACCTACGAGGGAGCGAAGGGAAACACCGCCGATGAGATGGCGGAAGTGATGCACCTTCCGGAAGGCGACGATCAGAGGAGGGCATCCTTCGCAAGTGTACAGAACGATCTCAACGGAAGGGAGGGGAGGGTCAAACTCGATATAGCGAACTCCCTGTGGATGCAGAAAGACTACGAGTTCAAGCAGGAGTTCCTCAAGGTCCTGGAGGATTATTATTTCAGCGAGGCCTTCGTGACCGACCTTGGCGGGGACCAGGAAGGGAGCAGAAAGGACATCAACGAATGGGTATCGGACAATACCGAGAAGCGTATCCCGGAACTCCTGCCACCGGGTTCGTTTGATGAATGGACCAGGGCTGTCCTCGTGAACGCCCTCTACTTCAAGGGCGACTGGGCAACGGGATTCGATATTGACAGGACAGGGGAAGAACCATTTTCCATCAACCAGGAAAGCATCGTTCTTGCCGAGATGATGCATACGGACCCGGATGCCGAGGATACGACCTTCAGGGTGAACTGGGACCAGAGATCAACGGTTCTCGAGCTGGCATACAAGGGAGACAAGATCAGCATGGTCGCCTTCCTTCCGGAGATTCCAGAGATGGTGGTTAATGCGAATATCCACAATCTTGAAAACATCCTCGATGCAAAGAGCATGGCGGATATGATCAAGGGACTCGAGAAGCAGGATGTTGAGGTCTCCATGCCCAAATTCCAGTTCGAAAGCGAGTATAGGATGTCCCAACACCTTCAAAGGTTGGGAATGATGGATGCTTTCATCTATCCCACCGCAGACTTTACGGGGATCTCCGAACATTCAAGACTGTTCATCGACGAGGTTTACCAGGACACCTTCATCAAGGTGGATGAGACGGGAACGGAGGCCGCGGCTGCGACAGCTGTTGTCATGAAGGATTGGGGCGGAAAAATATCGGTGGATCTGAACCGACCGTTCATCTTCATAATCCAGGACAGGGAAACGGGTCTCATACTCTTCATGGGCAGGATAATGGACCCATCCAAGATGTGAATTGGCTCCGAGGTGACGGATCATTCCTTCCTTTCCTTCTTCATGGGAAGTGCCATGAGCTCGTCTCGCTCCCTCTTCTCCCTCACGATCCTCCCGAGCCTCACATCCTCCATGTGCCTGAACCTGAGCTTCATGTAGAGGTCCACAAGCTCCTTGCTCATACTATTCAGCCTGTCCTCGATATGGGCCCCTTCAGCGATGGCCCTAGTGCAGTGAACTGTGCAGGGGACGAACCTCTCGACGAAGTATGCCCTCGGGTCCGGCATCTTGTCCTGCCTGAGGGTATCATGGGCCTCGAGGTCCTGGTCGGTCCCCTGCATCAGATGTCTCACGAAACTCTCGACGCAGCAGGAGGGATATTCCAGGAATTTTCCCGTCAGGTTGGCGATGGTTATCTGGGCGACTATGAACTCCTGGAAGCCCATCTTCTCGTACATGTCCGGTATCCTGAATGCAAGCTTTTCCTTCTCCTTTCCGAAGAGGAATACCTTGTACACGAGCGTCCCGCATTTCCTGATGACCATCCCCACTCCGAGCTCCCTGGCAATCTCGTGTACAAGGAGCATCTCATCTATGCTCCCCGGATGGAACATGGAGGATGGTCTTATCCCCACGGCCACAAGATAGAGGTTCTCCAGCTTCCTGGACCTTGAGAGTCCTTTCCCTGCGCCCTTATCGAACAGGACCTTCTCTGCCTTCGATGGGCTCACGACATATCCGGCCCTGAGGTCTGCCATGTGGTGGTTCATCTGGAAATCGAGGGGATCGAGCATCATTCCCCCGATAACTCATGTCAAGATAACATTTATCATGACCGGTATGTTCTGGGCAATAACAGGACCACAACGACCAGGAGCTCGAGCCTTCCGAGCCACATCAGGACCGAAAGTATGACCTTTCCGATGGGAACGATCTGGGAATAGTTCGATGTTGGACCCACAAGTCCCAACCCGGGCCCCACATTACCCAGGGTGGCCGCCACCGAGGAGAGCGCGGAGACCGCATCGAGACCGGTCAGGGTCATCAGGAAGGACCCTATCATAAATATCGAGACATATGCGAAGATGAAGGTCAGGACGCCTTTGACGATATCCTCCGTGAATACCACACTCCCCATCCTCAGTGGCATCACGGACCTCGAATGTCCTATCCTCCTCAGGCTCCTCCTGGCAGTCTGGTATCCGATTATGAACCTTGCTATCTTCATCCCCCCGCCCGTTGAACCCGTCATGCCGCCGAAGAACATCGCACCTATCAAGATGAATCTGGAAAGAGCGGGCCATGTGTCGAAATCGGCGGTAACGAAACCTGTGGTGGTCTGCAGTGAAACAACGGTGAAGACCGAAGCGCGAATGGAACCGAGAACACTCTCACCGCCCCTTATGATCAGATCGAGGGTTACGATGGATATCATGGTTATCATGACTATGGAGTATACCCTGAACTCGAGGTCCTTGAGGTAGCTCCTGATCCCTTTGATCGCAAAATTGTAATGGAGAACGAAGTTCACGCCTCCCACGAACATGAAGAACACCAGGATCATCTCTATGATGGGCGCTGTTGAAAGATCCTTGTAATACGCTATGCTCGCCGTGTGGGTCCCGTAACCGCCTGTGGAAAGTGTTGTGAAGGTATGGCAGACAGCATCGTAGAGATCGAGCCCGAATATGGTAAGAAGTACGATCTCCGCAAGGGTCAGCACCACGTAAATGGCCCAGAGGATCTTTGCAGTGTCCTTTATCCTTGGAACGACCTTCTCGTTTGAATGACCCGGGACCTCTCCCTTCATCAGAAGCATTCCGGCCTTGGGACCACCCATGAGGACGGAAAAAAGGGCAACCATGAGGACGATAACACCCAATCCACCTAGCCACTGGGTCATTGCCCTGAATATGAGAACCGAATGGGGAAGCCCGTCGATCTCCACCAGGACCGAAGCCCCGGTGGTTGTGAAACCTGACATTGATTCGAAAAAGGAATCAACGTAATTGGTCATGGTTCCGGACAGAATGAACGGAAGGGCCCCGATAGCCGATATGAAGAACCAGGTAAGGGATACAACAACCAGTGCTTCCACCGGTCTCAGTTCAAGTTCATTGCGGGGATCCCATTTTCCCCACTGCAGCAGAAAAAGGCCGAGGACGAGTGAGAATAGGGCCGGGAGGATGAAAGACCGGAGTAGAAAAGCGGGACCCTCCCCGTAGAGAATGCCCACCACGAATGGGAGAAAGAATGCGGCAGGATAGATCAATAGCACCGCGCCGATTCCGGAGAGGACCTTTCTGTATCTCATAAATGGACTGACCCCTTTGTGCATGTAGTCTGTTTATTAAGGAATTGCGCAGTTTTTCACATCTTGTATGTAGAGGGGAAGAATAGAACGAGTGCGGTTATCAGCTCAAGCCTTCCGATCCACATAAGCGAGGAAAGTATCAGCTTGCCCGGTATGTTCAGGGAGGCGAAATTGGAAGCGGGGCCGACCACATTCAGACCCGGACCGACACCTCCCATGGTGGTGGCAACCGAAGAAAGGGATGATACACCATCGAGACCGGTCAGGGTCATTACGAAAGTAGCAACCAAAAAAAGACCGAGGTAGCCGAAGATGAAAACACCGACACCTTTCACGATATCTTCCGAGAATATCACTTTCCCAACCCTCAGGGGAGTGTTAGCCTTCGGGTGGCCGATCCTCTTAAGACTTCTCCTTACGGCCCTGAATGCGATGATGAACCTTGCTGTTTTGATGGCACCCGATGTCGATCCCATCATGCCGCCCATGAGCATTGCGAGCACCATTATGAACTGTGAAAGGGCTGGCCATTGACCGAAATCCTCGGTGGCAAACCCGGTTGTGGAAATGATCGAGGTCACATTGAAAATGGAAGCCCTCAGGGACCCTGCAGGTGTGTAGATCTTGTTCACGGCAAGATCAATGGCCACAATGCAGCATAACGCAAGGAGTATGAACATATAGACCTTGAACTCAAGGTCCCTGGTGTAGGTTCTCCACTGGGCTTTTAGAAAATTGTAATGAAGTACGAAATTTACGCTTCCGAGGATCATGAATATGACGAAGACCGTCTCGATGAGCGGAGCGGCGGGATAGTCGCTGTAATAAGCAATGGACTCTGTGTGGGTCCCGAAACCCCCTGTTGAAAGGGTCGTGAAGGTGTGGCACACGGCATCGTAGAAACTGAGCCTCAGGGCAAACAGGATCACGACCTGGGCCACGGTGAGAAGACCGTATATTCCCCAGAGGATCTTTGCAGTATCCTTCATTCTGGGGACCAGCTTCTCGTTGGAATGGCCGGGAACCTCTCCCTTCATGAGAAGCATACCCGCTTTCGGACCGCCGAGAAGGATGGAAAAGATCGCCACCATGAGGACAATTACTCCCAATCCTCCGAGCCATTGAGTAAGAGCTCTCCACAGGAGTATCGATTTCGGAAGCGGGTCTATATCGATGATGACCGAAGATCCGGTGGTCGTGAAACCGGACATGGATTCGAAGAATGCATCGACGAAGCTCGGAAGCGCGTTTATGACCATATACGGCAGGGCACCTATCACTGCTATGAGCACCCATACAACTGCCACAATGACCAGGGCCTCGACCGGCCTCAGGTTCTGACCTAACCTATCTGCCCTCCCCCCGTATGCCGTAAGCAGTGCTCCGATCAACAGGGTGAGAAGTCCCGGAAGTATGTATGCCAGTACGATCTTCAGGATAGGTTCTCCGTATAAAAGACCCGTAAAGAACGGGAGCAGCAGGCTGACCGGGAATATGAGAAGTATCGTCCCTACACCCGAAGCTACCCCCTTGAGCCTCATCCGCAACCGTCTCCCGCTTTAGAACATTCTTACTGGAAGGGAGTTTCACCATTAATAAAGGTATTTGGAATGGAGAAAAGATAGCAATAAGAGATCTGGTGGCTCTTCCTCACACACCAAGAATGTAACCAATAGCCTGCATCATCGCTTCCCGGGATTCCTCCTCACTGAGCGGAGATGGATAATTGAAGAGCGGGCCCCTGGGCCGCTCGTTGTAGTAAGGCCGGTTGCAGTCGGGGCAGCCTCTGGTCATGAATATCAGGGAGGGTTCGAGCTTCAATCCCTCTTCCTTCACCGGGACCTCTGTCAGCTTATCGCTTTCATCGAACCCGAAACCCTCCGTGAGACCGCTATCGAAAACAATGGATCTCGCAAGCTGAAGGGTCCTGTATCTTCCAAGATCGGGTGGCTCCCCTATCCTCTTTGTCCCCTTCATGGGGGTGTAAGCGAAAAGAGATGCCAGAACTCCCATTTTCCGGGCTTTTATCATCGATCCCACAATATCTCTATCCGTCTCCCCCAGCCCCACTATGATATGGGTCGATACGAACCCCTCCCCGAATATGCCCACGGCTTTTTCAAGCGATCTCCAGTTGCCCTCCCAGGTATATGGATTTCCAACGTCTTCTCCCTTGATCCTGCGGAACACCTCAGGGGAGGCACCGTCAATGGCAATTCCGACCCTTTCCGCACCCGCTTCCTTTATCCTTCTCAGGAGGGGCGTGTCAACGGGAGAAATGGATACCGAGACCTCGAGCCTTGATGCAATTATAAGCCTCTCTATCAGCGAGGGAAGCTCATTCAATGAGCGCGGATCGGTTAGTGATTGAAGACATATCCTTGAAAAGCCCTTTTCCCGGGCCCCCTGCAGGGAGAGCAGAACCTCATCGAGCGCAAATTCGGGCCATGTTACCCTGCTCAGGAGCTCTCCGCTGGAGCTTGCCCCCCTGGCCTGTGTGCAGAATGCACAGTTGTTGACGCATTCTTCTCCCACCATGAGGTATGCGGTTGTTGGCGGATGCGGGAGGCGCCCCTGTTTCAGTCCTATGACGATGGCGGTTCCCAGGGACACTCTAACCTTCTCGATGGCCATTGAAGCTCTCCTTTGCCCCGCAACATGTTTTATGGGATTAAACCGTTTTCACCTGATATCCGGATCGCCCCGGGCAGGGGCAGGATAGCATCTATTCCTCCTGCTGCGCCTTCAATTCCCCCCAGTCCTTCTCCTCATAGGCCACCTTGGGTTTCCGGAGGACCATGACAAGGACCACACCGATAACAAGAATGAGGAGAACGGCTCCTATGATGGAGATCATAAGGGTCGGGAACTTTGATCCCTGCTCTTCCGGTCCCGTATCGTCATCAACATCGTCATCCGCTATATCATCATCCACTATGTCATCATCATCCACTATGTCATCGTCATCCACTACGTCATCGTCATCCACTATGTCATCGTCATCCACTATGTCATCGTCATCCACTACGTCATCGTCATCTCCCGCAGGAGGAAGGGGAGCTTTCGGTATGGCACCATCCTTTACCGCCAAGGAGCCGTTCCGGAAGATCTCGATCGTGAAGCCTCCGATCAGTGTTCCGTTCTCGAGAAATGCGGTGCAGGTGTAGTTACCGGGAGGAAGACCGTCCCCGAAGTATGCATATCCATCGCCGGAAGTTATCTCATCCACGGTCCAGTTCTTACCCCAGGGATAGTCGTCATCCGGTGACAGGGTTACGTTGGCGTTGCCCACGGGGGACCCGTCCTCGAAGAGGAACGGCCCTATGTAGGGGGTAACGTTCTGAATTATCGGAGGGGGAGTATACTTTTCCCATACCAGAACGACAACGATATCCTGCAGGCTCCATGCACCGGAATCGTCCATAACGGACAGGGAGAATACGTATTCCCCTGGCTCTGTTGGTATGAAGAACGGTCTGGAGGGGTCCGTATCGTTGATATCCACGGTGTGGTTCAGACATGTCCAGTTGTATTCCTCTATCAGACCGTCGAGGTCGTAGCTCTCGGAGCCGTCGAGCATTATCCGGTCCTCTGTATACCCCCAGAGGTCATCTCCGGCTACTGCAATGGGGATGGAATTCACCGGGGGTTCCTCCACGATTATCATAACCTCGTCCGGTGGGGATACGGTCGAATTGTCGTCGGTAACGGTGAGGGTGAATATGTATGTCCCTGCCTCGACCGGAATGAAGCTCGGTGAGGAGCTGTCCCCGTTGAGTATCGATAGGGCCAGGTGGGATGTGCAGGTCCAGTTCCAAGAGATTATCACCCCGTCAGGGTCGGAGCTCTGGGACCCGTTGAGCGTCACAATATCTCCCAGAACAACCCGCTGATCTTCCCCCGCATCGGCACTCGGCGGGAGGTTAACACCGGGTTCGAATACCGTGATGACCACGGTATCCTCATCGGAGCTCCAGGTCAGGTTGTCATCCTGGACCTTGAGTGTGAATGTGTAGGTTCCCACGGAATCCGCGTAGAAAAAAGGATTCGCGCTGTCGGGGAAGGTCAGATCGACCGCGTGGCTCGTGCATGTCCAGTTGTAGTGGATGATGGAGCCGTCAATATCTTTACTCCTTGAACCGTTGAGATAGATGAATGTGTCCACATGTCGGGAAAGGTCAACCCCTGCGTCCGCTATCGGGGGATCGTTGGGTTTCAGCACATCGATCGTCACCGTGCTCTGATCTGCCCTGTTCGACCATTTCCCGAAGGGGTCCCTCACCGCAAGGGTTAAGGTGTACTTTCCCGGTTTATCGGGACCGAAATACGGCATTGCCGCCCTGTCGGAGGGTTTCAATGAGCTGTCCCTCACCAATGATCCCGGAGGATACCTCGTTATATTCCAGTCATATGACAACACGGTGCCTTCTGCATCTCCTTCAGGAGCATATTCCGGATCGGTGCTTGCGGTCCCGTTCAGGGTAACGTTCTCCCCCACGTATACAGTATGACCGATCCCGGCGTCAGGGTCCGGAGGAAGGTTCGAAACCTTTATGATAACGGGATCCTCGGCTGCCAGGGCGGACCATTTTCCCCAGGGGTCCCTTACGGAAAGCTTCACCACGTAGGTGCCCTCCCTGTCAGGATAGAAATAGGGTCTTGCAACCTTGTCGGAAGGCTTCAATGTAGCATCGGTGACGAGCGAACCCGACGGCCTGGATGTAACATTCCACTCGTAGGTCAGCAGGGTACCAGTCGGATCGCCGGTGGGGGCCCCCTCGAGGTCACTGCTTCCGGTGCCGTTCAAGGTCACATTGGCACCGAGGGAGACGTTCATATCGGGACCAGCGTCCGGAACGGGAGCCGCGTTCAAAACGGTGATGGTCACCATATCCTCATCGTTGAGATTTGACCACACACCCTTTGAATCCTTCACCGAGAGCTTCAGTATGTAGACACCTTCCCGGTCGGGGTAGAAGTATGGTTTCGCTACCTTGTCCGAGGGTTTGAGCGAACTGTCGCTCGATGTTGATGTGGAAGGTTTCGATGTGAGATTCCATTCGTAGGTCAGTTTGGTGCCGGTTGTGTCTCCGGAAGGTGCGTCCTCGGTATCGGTGCTGGCGGTTCCGTCAAGGGTGACATTGGCCCCGAGCCTGACGGTCTGATCGGTTCCGGCATCCGGCTTAGGTGGATTGTTTGTCGACGAGGATGTGAGATCCGTCCTGTATACCTTCACCCCGTCCCCCCAGGTTGCCGCTCCGAGGTCCAGGTCTCCGTCGCCGTCCATGTCGAAGAAGGCCGAGCCGTAGATGGTCATGTTCGTTGGAAGGTTCTTTCCCGTGACCTGGGCCCAACCGAAAGCGGTCCCCGGTCTGTCGGTCCCGTTCCCGGTGAACAGATAGAGGCCCGTTCCCGCCTTTGGTGCCAGCAGGTCCAGGTCGCCGTCCTTGTCGATGTCCGCAAGTCGGATCTGTGAGTACCTGCCGGTGGATCCGAAGTTTGAAGGAAATCCGTTGGTTGGAGCTGTCCAGGTGAAACTCGTCCCTGATGAGCCACCGCTGTTCCCGAGGAGGATCCTCATCCCGTAGTCTCTCGTTCCGATCACCAGGTCCGCATGCCCGTCGTTGTTGCAGTCACCGATCTGGACACCCATCATGACACCGCTTCTCACGCTTGACGGGAGTGAGGAGGTCCTGTCCGTCCATCCGTTCCCGTTGGAATTCTGTGTGAATATCTTTGTGCCGGCGTTGCTGTATGACACAGTGGCTATGTCCGGAAGGTCATCATTGTTGAGATCCCCCACGGCCAATCCCGTGTATTCTCCCGAGGATACCAGGCCGTTTGAATTCTCCGTCCAGCCGCCGGTTGCCGAACTGTTCCGGTAGAAAACCCTTATACCGTTGCTGGTCAACCTGCTCGATGCGATCAGCAGGTCCAGTCCCTGGTCCTTTGTGAAGTTCTGCAGGAGGACATTGTTCACATATCCGCCGGTAACGGGAGATGTGATGCCAGTTGAGGACCAGGAACCGGAAGAATACTCCCATGCTCCGAGGCCAAGGATACTACCGCTGTGGGCCCCCCATGCTTCATTTCCGGCGTAGACCTCCATCCGACCGTCACCGTCGGCATCTCCGAAAGCAACCCCTCCCCAGCTGTCCCGGGTGGGCAGACCGGAAGATGCGGATGTCCAGTTTCCCTTTCCATCCCCCGTGTAAACATACAGACCTTCGGTGTTACTGGTGGAGTAATCACCCCCCCCAAAACCCAGATCGGGACTGGAATCACCGTTGATATCCCCCGCCGACAGACAGCTGAAATCCCTGAAAGCGTAAGTATTCTGGGGGAGCCCCTTATCGTATCCCGATCGGAAACTCCCGATCGTCCAGCCGGAAGCGATCGGACTCGATGAAGGATACGCGTTCGCTCCTCCGGTCTCCCAATCTTCACTATCGGGCGCCAGTGAAGTGAGAAATGAGAGGGACATCATCAAAATGCAAGCAGCGAATATCAAGGAACCCTTCACCATATCACCCGTATTATTGTCATTTTTACCGTTGTTTGCATAACGTCCGGGGAAAATATCACTTAATGGAGCTTTTTTCCATCACAATACAATATTTCTCCCGGGCCAACGGGACAAGAGAGATATCCCCTCTATAATTAATTTTTGAGGATATTATACCATTCCAAACTGAGATGCATCCCCGCTTTCAACCTTTGTACGGCCGGAACCGTTCCCTGCTCCTGCAAGGATATTCATGATCCCCGTTGTTCATTTGAGAGATGAGAAGCATACGGCTTCGAGGATCAACTTCTCGGCTTCAACGTCATCAATGTTCCCCGGATCTACCAACCCCAGTCTATTCAGGGCTACCCTTCCCCCGAAGACCGGCTCGTTACCCGGATCCGAAAGACCGTCCGGTAACTCGCCCTCCCAGCGATGAGCGAGAACGGGAAGAAGATCGTGGGCATCGTCCCCCGAAGGCCATTTTCCGGGCAGACATACTGCAAGAAGAAAGCGGGTCCGCTTCCCGGCGCCTGCCATCTCTATCGCACGGGATACCTGATGGGAACCCGACACCCATCTCAGGACCTCGATCGAAGGGTCCCTTGCCCGGCCGCTCCCGGCGATCATGGACCTTGCCGCTTGCATCACAGCAGAGGACAGGTGGAGGTCCGAGAAGACCGAATCCCTGTTGAGCAGAACGACGGGCCCCCCGGACCGGATCATATCAAGAACTTCCGGGATCGAACTATCATCAAGGCCGTTGTCAGCCCTGAAGAGGTGGACAATGATCCCGCGGGACATCTGGAGGGCCCCTATCGACATCACTCCCTGAGTGCGTCGCATATCTTCTTCGCGGTCTTCTCGCCGATCCCGTCGATCATTACAAGGTCCTCGGGTACGGCTTCCCGCAGTTCATCAAGTGAATGGTAGCCGGATCTCCGCAGGATATCCGCCGTTTTACCGCTCACACCGGGGATATCCTCGAACTCGGTGATGCTGGTCGATCCCTTCCCGGACCCTTCTCCGGGGTTCTCTAGGGGCTCCACTTCCGAGGGGTTTTCCTCCTTACCTTCCTCCTCTTCCTTCAAGATCTCCTCCTGCGGTTCGCCGGAAGTTACTTCCGGTTTTTCTCCCCCTGCCGGGGTTTCCTCACTGACCGTTTCATCTTTCCTGCCGAAGAACATTTCCTTTATCCTCTGGAAGAAACCAGCCTCATCTTTCTTTGGCTCCTCCGCCTTCTCCCGGATATTCTCCGGTGTCTCCATTGGTTCGGGAGGTGCTGCATCCTCGACCACTATCCCGGCATCGGTTTCAACCGGAACCTCATCCGGGCTTTCCACGACAGGCTCCGCTGCCGTCTCTTCAACCACTTCTTCGGTGGGCCCCTCTTCCTCCGATTTTTCCTCGGTAACGGCCGTCTCCTCGGCCTCACCCTCCCCGGACGGGGGTTCGGCCTTCTCTTCTTCGGAAGCCTCTTCTTTTTCCTGCGGTGCGGTTTCCACCTCTGAAGGGGGCTCATCTTTCTTTCCCCCGAAGAATCCCTTTATTGCGTTGATTATACGATCCATCAGCGAGCCTTGTTTCCCGGTGCCATCTTCAACCAGGGGAGTGGTCTCCTCCTCTTCCTTCATCATCTCGGCTGTTGCCTCTTCTATGGATTCGAAGGGTATGTCAAATTTCTCGACGGCTTCTTTCACCGCGTCGATTATGGCTCCCGATAGCTTCGGGCCCACGCCCCTGATCTTCTGAAGCTCCTTCTGTTCTATACCCGCATACTTTGAGAAGGAATCGTATCCGCTCTCGTAGAGAGAATCGATGACAGGTCCGGTCATTCTCGGAACGGATGAGAGAACCTCCCTGAGGTCGGGCATACCCTCATGGGATTGGAGCTCCTGTCTCTTCTTTTCGGAAAGCTCCATCAGATCATCCACCCTCTTCTTCCCGACGTTCTTGAAGGAAGTGAAGTAAGCTTCGTCACCTTCCGCGAGTTTGTCCCAATCATCAAGGCCGGAATCGTAGAGGGACCCGGCAAGGACCTCCTTTATCTTCCCTGTTGATGTCAGAAAGGAGATCATCTCGCTCCTTTCCACGGGTTTCCGCTGGTCGATCCTGGCCGTTTCCGACACGCTTTCGTTATCTGGCATGATAAACACCGCCAATGGCCCCTGTAGGGGAGAAGAGAGGGGCCGGTTGGGTTGAATAAGACATGTTTTATAATATCATTTTGCAGGACCGGTTAAAAAATCGGGTGTTAAATTTACACAACACCCTGCGGCCCCTGGAGAATGATCTCCATCGATCCTTCACGGGATGAGGGATATGTTGCCACCTTGAGCCTTATCTCGATGGATTCCCCGCCCCTCCATAGCTCGATATTGCCCTGGTATGCCTTCTCCTTATCGACCCTCACATGGTAGGTCAGACCATCATCCAGCCTCTCATCGATATCCCTCTTGGCCTCCTGCCAGAAATCCATCCGCTCCCATTTTTCGAGTATCCTTTCGATCTGCCTTTCCTTTTTGATCTCCAGGGAGAGATACACTATGGGATTGTGATGGACACCCTCGGCCATCGATCTCCGAACCTCTCCCGGAGGCTCTCCCTGAAGCAGGTTCGAAATCGCCTGGAGTACCTTTCCTTCATCCTCCGTCGCCTGAACGAAAGCCGCCACCCTGAGTTCGTGATATCTTCTCGCCACGAAAGGTGAAAGGTCATAATAGGAGTAATCCTTTTTGGGTGGGGTTGATCAAATGACCGTTCCAGAGAGCCATCCCAGGTATGTATCGCTTTCGATCAGGGACAGACTGGTAGAGGGATGGGAAAATGGTCTGGTCGCCACACAGGGTCTTATTGCACACGGCAGAGGGGAAGCCTTCGACTACCTTCTCGGTGAAACCACAACAGAGGAAGCGGGATCGGCGGAGCTTGTGGCATCCTACATGCTCATCACGGCCAGTAGACCTGTGATCTCCGTCAACGGGAACGTCGGGGCCCTTGTACCGTCAGAGATCGCAGAACTCTCAAGGCTCCTGACATGCCCTGTAGAGGTCAATATATTTCACAGAACGGAAGAGAGGGTGAAGGCTCTTGTGAGGCATCTGGAGGAACACGGGTGCCAGAAGGTCCTTGGAGAGCATCCCGATGCGAGGCTTGAAGGCCTCGACCATGCCCGGGCCCTCTGCACGAGGGAGGGCATCTACAATTCGGATGTGGTTCTCGTCCCCCTGGAAGACGGTGACAGATGCCAGGCGCTGATGGATGCCGGTAAGAAGGTGATCACCATTGATCTCAACCCACTTTCGAGAACCGCAAGGACCGCAGACGTGACCATTGTCAACAACCTGACAAGGTCCATCCCGAACCTTATTGAGAGATGCGGGTCGGCGATGAAGGCGGCCTCCATGGGTGATCTGACCGGGGAGGATATGGAAAGGGAGATCTCCGCATTCAGCAACAGAGAGAACATGATGAGGGTGATCGGCGCAATGGTCGGCAGGTACGCATCGGAGAACATGACCTTCCTGTGAAGCGGGGGTCTACCGAAACCCACAGCTCCCCACGGGATAAATAATATCTATCCAGTGAATGATTACCCGGCGAACCCAAGGTTCATGAGGTGTCTGAAATGGACAAGTGGAGATGCATCGCGTGCGGTTACATCTACGATCCGGCTAAGGGCGACGAGGATGGAGGGATAGATCCAGGAACGAGTTTCGATGATCTTCCCGATGAATGGCAGTGCCCGGTCTGCGGAGTGGGCAAGGACATGTTCGAGAAGGTCGAGTGATACTCGCCCGCACATCGAGGGCCACCCATGGCAATACTCGGGGCCCATGTCAGCATAGCTGGTGGTATTTCAAAAAGCGTAGCCCGGGCTGTGGAGATCGGATGCGACACCTTCCAGATATTCACCAGGAACCAGAGGCAGTGGAAAACGCCCCCGCTGGATGAGGGTGACGTGTCTGATTTCAGAGAACAGCTCTCAAGGTCCGGCCTCGGACCGGTTCTCGCACATGATCCATACCTGATCAATCTCGGGGCTCCAAAGGACGGGGTGTTCGAAAGATCCGTGGAAGCTTTCACCGATGAGCTGATACGTTGCTCCGAACTCGGGATAGGTCTTCTTGTAGCCCATCCGGGCTCACATGTGGGGTCAGGCGAGGCCAGTGGCATTTCCAGGATCGCAGAAGGTCTGGACCTGGCATGGTCCGGGTTCGAGGGAAACGCTGCCTTGAAAGAAACCCCCATGGTCCTGCTCGAGACCACCGCGGGCCAGGGATCCAACCTCGGGCATACCTTCGACCAGCTTGCAGGCATCATGGAAAGGGCTTCAATAAAGAACCATCTGGGGGTCTGCTTCGATACCTGCCACGCATTTGCCGCCGGTCACGATATCTCCACCCCGGGAGCCTACGAAAAGACCATGCAGGACATTGAGGACATCATCGGCATCGAAAAATTGATGGCGGTCCATCTCAACGATTCCCGTAAGGGTCTCGGATCAAGAGTGGACCGCCATTCGGGCATCGGCGAGGGTATGATCGGCCTCGATGGTTTCAGGTCCATAATGAACGATGGGAGACTGAAGGAGGTTCCGATGATACTCGAGACACCCGGAGGGGATGAGGCCTACGTCAAGGAACTAGAACTTCTCCGATCCCTTCTTCGATAGTCCCATGACTTTGTCCATCATACCGGATCCTCCGAAGATCGAGTAGCTGGTGGAAAGTGTTGTATCAATACCGAGATCGATCTCATCTTGCCCCATCTGATCGATGAGGGAGCCGAGCTCGATCTCCAGAAGGTCTCCTCTCGATCCGTGTTCCGGATCGCTCCTTGAACCCTCTCCCTGCGATCCTGCTTCCATTGCCTTATTCCTCTCGGCCCCCCCCCTGCAGAAGCCTTTTCTGAAGAAACGGACGGATTCCACCTCCTCCATCACGGGCTTCTTGCAGACGACTTTCCTGAAAGGGTCCTGGGAGGTGGCCACCGCTTTCAGGAAATCCGCATGGAGGTCCGAAGGGATGTCGAGAAGATCTCTTGTCACCTCGAGCATGGAGCATGACCATTCATCGCCAGGATCGATGGTATTCCTTGTAAGGAGATAATGATAGAGGTCCATGACATCGCGGCGTCTGAGGAGCGAGCCCGTATACGGGTTCATCACCGAACCCCTTACCTCTCCCTCGAAAAGTGAGAGCAGGTCCCTGAAGCTAACTTCATCCTCCATATCGGACCGTCCGATCTTGTCGCTTCGGTATACACCTGTAACATTATAAACAGTGTGCAGAGGTATGTACAAGTAGAGTTCAACAGGTACAAACCCGGCACCCTCTGGGTTCATTTAATGAACCACTAACAGGATACATGGGCGACATAGGACCGAAAAGAGGCTGTGCACATGAAGGATCTCGCTATCCTGGTTACGGGCGGAGCAGGGTTCATCGGCTCCCATCTGGTGGATCTGCTGATGGACACCGGCCATACGGTTTTCGTTCTTGATGATCTTTCAACCGGCAGCCTTGATAACCTCCGTAGATGGTCGGAAAATGAGAGGTTCATGTTCATCCGCGGGGATGTGAGCGAGTCCCTGGATTCGGTCCTGACCCCTTCCAAACTTGGCGGGGCTCCTCCTATCGGTCACATATTCCACCTTGCCGCAAGGGTTGATGTCACCAGCTCCTTCCAGCACCCGGCGGATGACATCAGGGTGAACTATCTCGGGACGCTCAATGTACTGGAATATGCCATGAAAACAGGGGTCAAGAAGATGGTCTATGCCTCTTCAGCCGCTATCTTCGGAGATACCACCGTGATCCCTGTCAGGGAGGAGGAAGCAAAGAAACCTCTCTCCCCTTACGGCCTGAACAAGCTCTCGTCGGAGAACCTTCTCAGGATCTACAGGGAGCAGTACGGGCTCTCTTACGTTGCCACGAGGTTCTTCAATGTGTATGGTGAGAGGCAGTCGCCCGACAGCCCCTACTCAGGGGTCATATCCAGATTCATGGACCGGGCCCTCTCCTCAGAGCCGCTGATGGTATACGGCGATGGCATGCAGACCAGGGATTTCATTTACGTTGGTGATGTTGCAAGGATCATGGTCATGGCTGCCGGCTCCCGGTACTGCGGGGAGATGAACGTGGGGACCGGAAAGGAAACATCCATCTCGTCGCTGGCGGATATCATCAAGGGACTGACGGGGAAGGATCTCAAAAATGTCAACCTTCCGGAGAGAAAGGGAGAGATCCAGAGGTCCGCCGCCGATACCCGGAAAATGGAGGAATACCTGGGCCCACTCGATCTGACGGACCTGAAGGAGGGACTTGCCAGGACCATGAAATGGCATTCTTCACGCCGGGATGAAGAAAGGGTGGTTCCTTGAAAGAGGAACGGAAGAAGACCAAACTGCATTCAGATGAGAGGATCCTGCTTTTCCTTTCCGAATTCTCAAACAAGCGGGAGCTGTGGGACGTACCCTCCGAGGTGACCCAGAAGGGGATTTCCGCCCGTCTGGGGATCCTCGAGAACAACGTATCGAGGGCCCTGAAGAGGCTTAGCGGTGACGGACTCATCGATCCGGAGCTGAAACACATCAAGGGGGAGAGGAGAAGGCAGAAGGCCTATTTCCTCTCAGGAAAGGGGGAGAGCATAGTGTCCTCCCTGAAGGAAAGGCTGGAGGACCTTTCCCTGAAGGTTCTCATGGACGGGGGAGAGGTGAAGGTCACGATCACGCAAGCCTACAGGAAGGCCAGGGAGCTTGGTCTGGCTCTCACAATGGCCGAGATATACCTTCACCGGGCAAGGAAGGAGAGACCCCTGGACCTGACCCCTGGATGGGGTGGTCCCGGAGAGGGGTCGAACCTGATCGGTAACTATCAGATGCCCGCCCATTTCTACGGAAGGGAGGAGGAGATCTCCTCCGTGGAGAGCTTTCTCCATTCCAGTGCGGGTGTTCTCGTAATATGGGGCATGGCGGGGATGGGAAAGACCTCGCTTGTCCTTCGGTCCATGTCGGGTGCAAGGAACAGGGTCGGATACATCAGATGCGAGCCCTGGACGGACAGGACCGAACTTGCAAACGAGCTATCATGGATACTCGAGCAGATGGGGTTCGAGGAGGAGGGAAAGGAGCTCCTGCAGGGCGATATCTCCCCTGGAAAACTATCGCGCACCTTGAGGTCGGTGTCCTCAAGCACAAGGGGATTGACGCTCATCATCGACGATCTCCAGAAAACGGGAGGGGGGCTCGACATCTACATGGAAGGACTCTGCAAGGCATCCATGGATCCATCCGGTCTCAGGGTCATCATACTTACCAGAGAGCGCCCTTCCTTCCTTGACCCGCGGTTCGAGATACATGGGAGCCTGCGCACCATGGAGCTCAAGGGTCTCGACCTTGGGTCGGTTGCCATGATGATCAGGGACCTCGGCAAAGGGGGCGATATAGGCGCCATCTGGGATATGACCAAGGGCCACCCCCTCTACGTGGAGCTCATACTCAGTTCCGTGGGCATGGGGGCCCGTTCCCGATTCGGAGAATTCCTGGACAGGGAGGTGATAGCGGTTTTACCTCCGCAGCAGAGGAATGCACTGGAGCTTGCCGTCCTCTCGGGTCTTCCGGTGCACCGGTCCCTCATGGCAAGGACCCCATCGGAAGATCTGGATATTCTCTTGAGAAAAGGGCTCCTCAGGGAAGGGAGCAGCGGATCGATCTTCGTCCACGACATGATATCCGACCATCTTGGCCGGATCATTACCGGGGAAAAAAGGGAGCGTCTCCTCCGGGAGGTCCTTGCCTATCACTTGACGGTGGTGCTGAGGATCTGGGCAGACGGGCCGGACCTGCTTTCCGGGGAGGTCCTGAAACAGGAGATAGGGGTTTCTGACCTCGTGGCAGAAATTATCGAGAAGCAGTTTTCCACCATCATCTACGAGGACATACCGGCTCTAAGGGAGAAGTTCAGGCAGTACCTGGACATCACCATCACAAAGCTCCTCGAGATCGGGTCCACAGACATTGCATTGAGGCTGATATACGTTCTTTCGGCGACCACCGGTAAGGGGAGGGGGAGGGTGCTTCTCGGTCCGATCATCAAGCTCGAGAGGACAAGGATCCCGGAAGAGGATCTCTTCAGGCTGAGGCTGCGTAAGGCAAATATCGAGATGATCGAGGGTGACATGGAAAGCGCGGCTTCCACCCTCGACCTCATCGAGGCCACCTGCGGATCGGAGCGTATCAAGGGCAAGGACCTTGCCCTCTTCCACCACATCAAGGGAAAGATCTCGAGGTCCAGAAAAGAACATTCCCTTACCATAAAGGCACACGAGAATGCCATCGAGACCTACAGAAAGATCAAGGACCGCGCGGGCCTTGCCAGGGAGAGACTTCACCTTGCCAAGGCCCTGCACCAGATGGGGGACCCTGCCAGGGGTCTCAAGGAAGCTATCCAGAGCGCAGCGGACTTCAAGGCGGCATTTGATCGGAGGGGGGAGGTCTATGCATGCATGCAGGCTTACAGGTCCGCCCTTGCCCAGAACAGGGATGACCTGGCGGAAAAATGCATTGAAAGGGCAAAGGTCGTCTCCTCCTCCATCGGGGACAGACACCTGGAAGGTCTTGTCGAGATGGAGAGGCTCATCATCTCGAGCCGGGCTCCGGGAAGGGAGGATGTCGAGAAGTTGAAGAAGGTCCTCGAAAAGACAGGTTCGGAGGGGGGAAGCCTGATTGTCAAGGGGGTCCTGAAGATCGCAGGAACCCTCGATGATCCCGATGACGGGGTGAAAAAGGAGCTGAGGGGGGAATGTCTTGGAATTGCCATGGAAGAGCTTCGGAGGACCCGGCATTCATCCGGACAGGGTCCTCCGGGGGACCATGACCTGGCCTCCCAGGAGCGGTATGAACTGATGGTGAACCTCCTGGAGCAGGCTGTCTCACTCGATGACGTGCTTTCGGCGAAGGAAAGAAAGAAACTCGAAAGTACCGTCTCCTTCCCCTACGTCACCGTCAAGAACGGGGACCCGCGGGCCTCCCTCATCGAGAGCCTGGTCGAAGCCTATCAGGAGCTCTATGATTCCATACTGAGCGGGATCAGGGAGACAGGGGGAGATCCATCCAGGTTCGATGATGCGGTGGAGGGTCTCCTTCACAGCTCCATCATGCTCGGGGTGCACTACAGGGGGAAAAAGGACAGGAGAAGGGCACGGGAGACCTTCAGAAGATGCCGCCTTCAGGTTGAAAGATACGAGAAGGACCTGAGGCGTATCCCTGACCACGCCCCCACCTTCGACCTGAGAAAGATCAAGGAGGTCCTCGAGGAGAACCGCTCCATGTTGGAAGCCGAGCGGTTCTGATAGATTCAGGTGCTTTTTTGATAGATTCGGGGAAAATCTGTTCCGAGTTTATATATCAAGATCGGACCAGATGCACTTTCAAGGAGGACAAGAACCTCCTTGGGAGGTGCAGAAAATGAAGAAGATATGGATCGGAGCAGCCGCCTTTGCCGCTGTCCTCGCACTGCTCGTCACCTCGACGGTGATGGCACTCGAGGCTGCGGAGAGTGATGAGCCGAAGGATAAGGAAGTCCTGAAGGAAGAGGATATGAACGATCCCTTCGAGCTGATGCTCGAAGAGGATGATGCTATAGAAGAAGAGAGCACGGATATTCCGAGGTTCGCACCCCTCGTCGAAAGGGCGAACCGGTGGTTCACCGTGGATTTCATCACCGGACACTCGGAATGGGAAAAACTCCCTCCGGTGAAGACGATCTTCACCGCAGGGTCCGCGGGCAAATGGATGTACGAGGCCCTTCCGAGGATCCACGAGACAGGCGAAGCCGTGATCGTCGACAGGGATGAGGACGGATACGCTGAGATGGTCCTGTGGAAGTATGTGGAGGATGTACGTGTTTCCGTTGATGAACTGGAACTCGACAGGGTCGAGGAGGCAAAGGATCTCGACCTTTCAGGATCGGTGATCAAGGGAAGGATCTCATGGGTGCTCCTCTACATCGACAGGAACGACGACGCGAACCCGGAGCTTGTGACCCTGAATTACTCGAAAAAGATGGTTCTTGACATCGACGGGGGCGGGGATCCTGAGGGATCCATTTCATTCCACTGGATGGGAATTTGTACAGACTGGAACTCCGACGGAGCCCGGGACGCCCAGGGCTTCAGGACAGGAACCCTTCTGGTCATCGATCTGAACAACGACAGGGTCCCGGAGATCAGGCTCCGGAGGAATGCGGGATACATGAGGTTCAGGAGACCAATGTCTCCCACCTGGAACAGGATCGAGGCCCATGCAATGCAGGAAAAGGTCATCGATCTCGACAGCGACACCGCTCCTGAACTGGTCCAGAAATCCTCGATGAAGGCAGTCTGGATAAACGGGGACGGCGACAGATGGCCGGAGCAATTCAGCCACTCGAGGCAGGGGTATCTTGCAAAGGATAAGAATTCCGACGGGAACCCCGAGATCAGGGAGAGGACATCCATGGATGTGTCCTTCATCGACAGGAACGACGACATGTATCCGGAGCTTGTCAGGATCGAGTATGTGAAGATCTCTTACATCGACAGGGATTCCGACGGACGGATCGACCAGGTCAAGTGTATCAGGAAGCTCTTCCTCTGGATCGACAGGAACTCCGACGGGATACCCGAGAGGGTTGTAAGGAGCAGTGTCGAGGAGATAAGGGCCCCCTCCGTCAATAACGATGTGGAGCCCCCCATGGATGATACCGCACGGATAGATAGACGGAAAATCTAAAAGTAGGTGTCCCGGGATTTGCAACGGAAAACGGACCTTTCAAAGGGGGATATGAACATGGCAGGTCAAGGAAAGAAGCTGACAACCGCCCTTACAGTCCTTGTCATGCTTACGCTCCCCCTCTTTTCTTTTCCAGTAGAGGGCCGGGATTATGATGATGTGCTCTCCAGGGATGCTGTACCCCACAGGATCTTCTGGGGCTATGTCAACGATACAAGTATTCTTCAGGGAGGGAAGGTCCTGAAACTGATCCTCGGGGAGGAGTCATCCCTGACCTTCATATGGGGAACAAGGGAGAACCGGGGGCCCATCACGGTGATCACCGGGGGGGTTGATGTCCTTGGGCACGTGGATCACGGAAACGGGAATGTCCCCATCAGGAGCGAGGCGATAACCGTTTACACACTTCAGGGGCTTGTGGAGTTCGAGGATGCCGACAATAATGGAATTTACAACATGGGATCGGGCATTTCCAGGGACACCGGAGGTGAAAAGATCATGAAGTCAGCATCGCTGTCCCTGGCCTGGACCTTCCATCAGAAGCCCCCCGTGAACACGGGAGAGGGTCTCGAATGGACGTTCTCCCTGGAGGCCAGGAACATCACCTACACCAGGATCGCATCGGATTCCGGAAGCCTGACGGCGAGCTCCGTCGATGCCCGGATTTTTTTGGAGCTTGTCAAATTCGTCTTCCATATAAGGGTCACCCCAGCCGGCGAGGTGCGACTCCTGACAGACTACCGGACGGATACCGTATCAACTTCGAGCGCAGCAGGTGAGAGTGTAAAAACAAGATATCCCATGGAAGGGTTGACAAGCTCGGTGAAGATGGACCACCTGATAAGGGGATGGGACTTTGCCGGGGATAACAGGAGGCCCATGATCATGCTGAAGTTCCGCCTCGGCATGGGGCGGACATTCGACGCCTCGCTTGTCAGGGAGCTCTACGACAGGGTCAAGACCATCTATTACGGGTCATCTTCCCTTGCTTATTCCGCAGAGGGCAGGGAGAGCCGGTTCTGGACCGAGGACAACAGGGAAGTAAAGGGGATCTTCTCGAACGCCACCGATAGAGGTGCCCTGTCACTTCTGCTCGGGGACCGGGCGCTCGCCGGTTTCCTCTGGAGCGGAAGCAACTTCTCCGATCCGGTAGGTTCAAGGAACACGATGGCTCCGATGGCTCTTCTGGAGGACCCGCAGCTCATGGGACCGGTACACGGTTTATGGAGCACCAGGTTGATCGCGGCGAAACTGGGGCTCGGGGTCTCTTTCTCGGGGGTTTTCCATTACCGCGGGGGAGCCGACATCTACCACGATCCTGAGATCAGGACCGTGGGCTGGAAGGTCAAGCCCAAGGATGATGACACCGGAAGGGACAGCATCCTGCCCGGGTGGTTCAGGGAGCGGCCGGGAGTCTCCGCCGTCCTTGTTATCCTGGTTATCTCGATCCTTGTTGCGGTTTCGATCATAGCATCCCTGACAAGGAGAAGGTTCGACCAGGGGGACGAGGAGCTATTGAGGGAAGAGGAGGAGGAGATCTTCGAGGTCAGGACCAGAAAGAGGGACTGGGACAGGCTGAAGCCGAAATGAGGCGGGCTGTAGAATCGGGTCGACAATTACTTATCTCAGTTCCAGGGTTTTTCCACCATGGCAGGATATCCTGCAAAGTGTCCATCATGCGGGGAGGCGAATCCGTCGGGTCTCAACTACTGCGCCAGGTGCGGTGCTGTTTTCAAGCGGTCCGATGGGCCGGTCGCATCGGGGAGGAAAAAGGAACCCGGGCAGGCTTCAAGAGAGCAGAAGCTCAAACTGAAGAGGGAAAAGAAGAAAAAGGAACTCATCGAACTTTTCAGGAGAGGGAAGATCACGAGGGACCAGTTCGCAGGGGGAATGAGGAAGCTCGGTTACTCCACGGACATTGAGAAGGCATTGGAGTTCAAGAAATACATCCGGGAGCAGATCAAAGCCTTCGAGAAGATGGATGTGTCGGGGGCCGAGGAAGGGGGGTATCATTTCGATCCCAATGAATCGAAGGCGGAGCTCCCGAGGGACCGGTACGGGAACCTGATCACGGATTTTTCGGTCAGCCCACGCCCTGCAAAAGAACAGAGCGTCAGCGTACCCTATCACAGCCATTATGCAGAGGTCGTGGGGGCCCGGACCACACGGAGTGACGCTCCCTCTTCATCGGGTTCGGGGCCTGCTTTCGGGGAGAGCCTCTTCGGGGAGAGCAGGGAAAAATCCGCAGGAAGGACGCCGGACAGGGAGATACCAAAAGCAAAGTTGAGGACGGACAGAACGGTTATACCGGCCCCCCGGTCAAGGCATCGATCCGGTGACCTGGATTGGGATGAGGACGAGGAGGAGTTCGAGATAGACCTCGGAGAGGAATTTGAGGGGGAGAGCGGATGGTGGGATGACGACGAGTGGGAGCTCGATTGGAGCGATGAGGACGAGGAGGAATGGGAGAGCTGGGAGGAGGAGGAAGATGACGACGAGTGGGTCTGGGAAGAGGAGGATGAGCTGCCCGATGGGGTGACCGTCGAATTCGAGGATGACGATGAATGGGAACCCGTGGTGAGAAGGAAGAGAAGAAACTGATCTGCATTTTTCCCCGGTGCGGGCAGGGGCTCCAATCAAAAGGATTTTAAGATATTTTCATGATATCGTGAAAGGAGGAAATCACATGCCCGACGAGAACGATGTCAACGAAGAGGAAAAAAACATGGACCCGGAAGAGGTCCAGAGGGAGATGGCGAGACTCCTAACATCCGTCAAGGACATGACGATGTACAATCTCTCGGTCCTTGCTTCCCAGGCATGGCACCACCTTGGACTTTCCCCCGCTCCCGGAACGGAGAAGGCCGAGGTCGACCTTGACCAGGCAAAGATGGCCATCGACCTCTTCGAGGCCAACCTTGGCATCATAGGAGAGAAGCTGGAAAAGGAAGTTCTGAAGGAGTTCAAACGAACCCTCATGGACCTTCAGCTCAACTACGTGAACAGATCGAAATAGTGATTCATCCGAACCTGGGGGGGCCTTTACGTCTGAGCGGGGGAGCGGGTCGGCGGTCATCCGAAACCTCCTCCGTATCCATTGGCTCCGATCCTGCCTTCCGGGTGGAATGGAAATACATCCCTATGAGGACCACACCGATCGCGAAGAGGATCCCTGCGAATATCAGAAGATACCAGGGGACCTCCTTCTCCTCGATCGACCAGTCGACCGAATACTGGACCTCGGTGGCCCTTGAGAGGGCATCCTCCGATGACATTCCGCTGTACCTGTGCAGTGTGATCACGAGATAATATGTATCCTGCTCTCCGATATCGATGCTCTTCTTGAATGAAGTTGTGTTCTGCTCGGAAAAGTTCTCGATGACCCTGAAGTCCACCGTCATATTGGATACGTCCGTTCCGTTCTTTATGGCGCCGATGTCCACATCCTCGGTCTCCAGCCACTGCCGGTGGGCGTCTTCACCCTTTATCAGAAAGATCGTTATGGGATATGGAGCTGCCAGTATATCGACCTCGATATGAAGACTATCCCCGTGGTCGAAGTGTATCTCGAACTCGATGTACCTCTCTATACTCACGTCATCGGTGCCCTCGACAGCAAGGACGGGAGAGGTCGAAAGCAGCATGAATATGGCCATTGCTGTGGCGAAGATCGGGATAAAACCGTTTTTCATATGTTTTTTCACAGTTCGGGCCCCTTATTATAATTTATGGGCGAGGATGGAATTGAATCGCGGTTAAAACGTGTCATCCTTCATTACCCAATCCATGAACTCCATCTGCCTCCCCGCCTCCTCGTGAAGGACCCTGAAGGCCTCCTTTCCTTTCTCGGTGATGGAGTACTTGACCATCCGCCCCTTGTTGGTCTTCTTGACGAATCCGGAGCTCTCGAACTCCTGCAGAACGGGATATACAGAACCGGGGCTCGGCACCCATTCCCCCCGGGTGACATCCTTGATCCTGTTTATCATCTCGAGCCCGTGCATGTCGGAACCGTGAAGACATCTGAGGAGTGCAAGCCGAAGGTGACCCCGGTACATGGTGCAGGGATCGAAACCGAGATGTGTGTCTGCGTGAGAGGTTTTTGACGAGCTTTTCATCATCTTTTACCCCGCCTATCGAAAACCGACCATCGGTAAGGGATATCCTTGTTGTCCCGTACCATTCAGGGGCCCCGGCGGTCCTCCCTCCCTGTTTTTATATATCCCGGAGTCCCATATATAAGAGGAGGTGATAGATTTGGCCGAGATATTCGATATACACGAGAAGAAACTGGAGATCAAGGAGAATTTCAGGAAGACCCCCGTGACAAAGATCAACGACCAGTACTTCGGCCTTGCCTGGTTCGAGGGGGAGTACAGGCTCCACAGGCACCCCGTGGACGAGTTCTTCCTGGTGATAGAGGGTCATCTCTCCATAGAAGTGGAGGGAAAGATTGTGGATCTCGGGCCCAACTTCGGGATAACGATTAAGGCAGGAGAGAAGCACAAGACGAAGGCATCGAGAAAGACTCTTGTGGCGATATTCGAACCCCAGAATATAAAGATCGAATGGCTCGAGTGAAGTTAACTGCTCAAGATACTTACTTTCGGAACCTTCCCAGGAGGACCGCGACTGCCATCACCGATGCAAGGGATAGCAACATGGAGAAACCCGGACTGTCCTCATCGGTCTCCTGGCTGTCATCATCCGATGTGTCGTCATCGGTGGTATCATCATCCGGGGCCGTCTCGCCGTAGGCCATGTCATCGTTCCCGAACTCGTAGTTCACCGTATCCGATACCGATGTTCCCGGAAATCCCTGGATCGTTGAAGCGGCGAAATCCTGGATTTCATCCTCGACACCCACATATGATAGGGGGATACTCACGGTGAATGTGGACCCGCTTATGGTATAGTCGCCCCCGGTGAGGGGGACGAACGCCTCGTTGGTCATCAACGTCACGAAATCGTCGTCCCCTTCCTCCGACCCGTCCATTGTGACCTGGACCTCCCCTTTGCTGAAATCCCCGTCCAGGTCGAGCGAGAACTGGATATTGTTGCTCTGCTCCACGTCGTATTTCGCTGTCAGCTGCCCTTTCACGGTTATCACGACCACAACCGGCCTGCTTGATTGGTCAACGGTCATGGAGACGATATCCACATCGTCCTCGTGACCCGTCGGATCCCCCAGAACGAGGAGGTCCTGTTCCTCATCGGTGTATTCCATCCGGTCAGGAGTGGCGGAAGCTCCCTGAACCATTAGAAGCATGAAAAGGATGGCTCCTGCTGTTATCGAGATCTTTCTCAACATCATTTGGTCCCCCACAAGATATGAATGGGTTTACAAATTTATACAATTATCCCGGGAGGAGCCTCATCTTCTTCTCAACCTTCCGACGAATATGATCGCGCATAGAATGGCAACGGATAACAGAGCCAACGAATAACCGGGACTATCGTCATCATCGGAGTTGTCATCATCATCTTTATCATCATCGGTGGTGTCATCATCCGAGACGTCGTCATCCGTTGTGATATCATCATCCTGAGAAGATCTATCGTAGGGTTTGTCATCGTCCCCGAAGATATAATTCACCGAATCCGACACGGATGTATCGGTCTGTTTGAAATATTGAAGGCTGGAGGCGGTGAGATCGGAGACCTTCTCGTAGCTTCCGAAGTAAGCGTAGTCGATGCGGACCGTTAGCGTCGAACCCTGAATGGTGTATTTGTCCTCGGAGAAGGGTATGATCCTCTCATCCGTCTGTATGGTCATACCCTCGTCGCCTGTTAGCTGGAGCCCGATCTCTCCCTGGGATTCGTCTCCGTCGAGGTCGATCGCAATGATGTATTTGTTGCTTCCAATATCCTCCCCGTAGGACTTCGTTATCGCTCCCTTCACCGTGAGAACGATCACAACAGGGAAGGTGGAATCATCGCATGTGAGAGACAGTATATCCACATCGTCCTCCCGTCCTGTCTGGGGCCCGTATCTGATGAAATCCGTATCCGGGTCGATGTATTCCATCACTTCGCTTTGAGCGGATACGGGGACCGTGAGGATAGATAGAAGCATGACGGATGCTGCAACGGAAAGGACTGTTCTCTTCATTGAAGGGGCCCCCTGGTCGAAGGCCGATATTCAACTGGATATTATTAAACCATGGCCTATTTTCAACTTGAGAGTTGTTGAATAAATGGGTGGTGTGGGGGGATTTCATTATATTCGGGTAGGGCCGGATTCGCCCAGCAGCAATTCCTGCGGAATTGTGCGGGTCTGCCACTTTCACGAAACAGAAACATGAAAGTGCCAGAAACTTCGTTCGAATCCTACCCATCTCGGATTCTGTTTTCGATAAAAATCTGCTGAGTTTCAACAGAATGGATGCGGGGTATATATAAGAGCAAAAATGGACTCCCCCTCACCGAAAGTACTCTTTGTTGGCATTAGTAAGTCGTTGACGATCGTCTAAGACTGCTTTGTAACGACCCAAATTTTCCACTATGCCAGGTGTAATTTCATGTCACTTTTGTTTCCGACTTGTGGCGGAAAGAGGAAACAAACTCCACACTTCGCAAAAAAATCCTTGAGCATCTTAAAAAAGCATCGAAAAATCATGCCATCTTCGGGGGGATTTGGTAAATCAATCATTTTGGCAATAAAGTGTCGTAAAGATCCTTGGTGGAGTATCGCTTTAGATTTGATTGTTTGTCAAAATCCTTATCCTCACTCCATATACCTTTGATTCCCGAATTCAAACCTACTGCAATAAAAGGGAAATCTTTGGGATCGATCTCTTTCATTATCTCTTCAGCTTTGTCTATATGATCAAGAAGGTCTTTTTCAGGGACGAATTCGATCCGCTCCATCAACACTGATAATGTTATTTCAAATTCTTTTTCGGTCTGATGGGCTTTCTTCATGAGATATTCTTTGTATTTTTCAATTTCAGTTAAAAGGAACTCCGGTGCATAAAACTCGAATTCCTCATTAAGTATGACCATTCTCGTTGCCGAGTCCTTTATCAAACCAGCCATTACTCTATTGGAATCAATGACCAGTTTCATGATGATTTCTTCCTTTTATAATGATTGTAGATACCTTCTTTGACCTTTTCATCAAGTTCCATGATATCTTCTTCGGTGAGTTCACTTTCTTGTGTCAATGCATCAAGTAAAGTTAGTTTCTTTGCAAAATCAGAAATTGCTCTTCTGGCAACTTCGCTCCATTTGATCTCACCATGCTGTTTCATGATGAAATAGATATCATCTGGGACTGATAGTGTTATGTTTGGCATATACATTACCACATAAATATGTGCAATCAAATATTTATTTATTATTACAATATGTGATTTCTTGTGATGTCTTTAATCCAAACTTCCTTTTTCGGCGAGACATGGTGCGCCAGGCTAACTTGGTGCGTTTCTGGGGAGATGACGCAAGTCGGCTCCGCCCCACCTGTGTGCAGACAGGCAGAGAAGAAGGAGGGCCGTACTTAAAGATGTAACAAATACACGCAAGGGCTGAAGCCCCTCGACAATGTCGGAAGGAGCGGGGACCAGAACATGCTCCTGTCCGGTTATCGACCTGGATATGTCTACCCACAGGAAGTGTCTGTGGAATCCCAGCAAGCCGAAACCTCACACACACTTGGTTAAGGTGTGAGACCGATGGAGCGAAAGGCTATCATTTTGGCCAAAAAGTGTCGGTGACAACACACCGACGTTCGAAGCGCAACTGCAGCCAGCTCCGGATTCCATCCTGGGAACAGACACAACCTAAGTCCGGACAAGGAAACGCCAGGGACCCGGGAGAACTATCTCATCCGTTCACGCAATTTGCCTACGGATGAGACAGAAGTCAGAGGTGCCATGGTAGTCCGAGAACGGGAAAGCCGTCCACATGGCGAAGGGTACCTCGAGAACCCGATCCCGAATGATCCAGAATGGCAAGAGACCCTATGGCAGGATATCCTCCGTCTCCATCACCACCCTCAGGACCTGGAAGACATCTTGGATCGATAAAGGGGCAGATATGCGGTCTCCAGGATGACGCTATCGACCCCGGACCTGATGATGAGGATGAAGGGTTTGAATGCCCACAGGATCTATCAAAATCGCATGAAACCGGGCAATTTTGTCCTCATTGGAACCGCTGTGATGATCGACGAGGAATCGGGCAACCCCATCAAGCCGATGGGCCCATACTCGAACAAACCCTGGGAGGCACCCTATTCGGAGTTTGTTGATTATCACTCGGGTAAGATCCTCCGTGGGAAGGAATACTGGAAGTCCCTGGATCAGGTCTTCCTGGACTATGTGAACCATCCTGAGAGCAAGTTCGAGGGCGATGTAGGGGTCCTTTCGAGGAGGCATATCCGCGGCACATCATTCATCCATATTGGCAAGGAGGCCAACAAGATCGACGAGGTATCAGTTCTGGGGCTCCAGGAGGGAGATGTCGAGGTATATGATAATCGGGCAGAGGAACGAAGGAGGATCAAGAAAGATCCGTTCTCAGTGTCATATCGAGAGGCTGATCTTGCTGGAGTCAGCCGATCTAGCTTGAAGCGGTGGAGGAAGAAAATGATGGATATTATTACGTAGAGGGGATCGAGTTACTTTCAATCACCCCACTCAGATTTCGATTAATATGTCACAGTCTTTTACATAGATTCCCCTCAATATCATATGGGGAGGAGGTGAATACGAAATGAAATATCGAATACCTGATAATGCAGATCTTGACAGGGCTTTCAGTTTGCTGGAACAGCGAGCAAGACAGGAAGGCTTTCAATTCTCTGGGAATACCAAAAAAGGTACCATTGTAGCAAGTGGCCAGACAGTGAAATATACAGTCGTCGGAAATATGATTAATATTGTCTTTCCCAATTTCCTTGTTGAGATGGCCGCATCTGGTCAAGTAAAGGCTTTACTAGATGATACCTTCAATTGAATATATTTGATTCAACCCAAATCGAAAACAATTCAATAACCATCACATTAGTGAATACTTTCGGCCAGGGGGGGGTCCATTTTCCGCCTTATATATACCCCCGCACCAGATCCCAGGGGTAGTATACAATTTTTCAAATTGTAGAGCGGGTAGAATTATTCTCGTATATGTGTAACTAGTGTTAGGAGATTATTAGTAATCCCCTACAAGTTACCCAATATAAAGACTTCTTTTAACTGTGGGAACATTATCGTTATACATATTGATATTGGGAAAACTATTCCTATGACTAATGAAAAATATTTTATATATAATTACACTTAATGACATGTGGAAATAAAAGAGAAATATGATTGTATAAGTGGTATTGGGCTTGTTGTTACTCTATCGGGTATTATAGTTGGTTTTTTTTGTTTAGTAATTACAGAGAATGTTAATCTTTCATTTATAATCGGATGTGGATTATTTCTTTCAGGATTAGCAATATACTGGATTTTCGGTTTAATGAGAATAGATATAAAAATGAAGGAAATATCGGAGGAATTTAAACAAAAAGATAGAGAAAAACATAATCGAATACCAATATCAAATAAATTAAAACATGAAATATGGAGAAGAGATAATTTCACCTGTCAATATTGTGGAAGGAACATTAACGAAGTAGTATTAGAAGTGGATCATATCCTTCCTGTTTCAAAGGGAGGAACTAATGCTCCCTCTAACCTTCAAACCTTATGCTTTGATTGCAATAGGAGTAAAAGAGACAAGTAGATTCTTTGAATTGTATACAAAACCCAAACACGAAATGTATTGGTTATAATCCCTTCCCCCACATATAACTTGATTGGCCTCCTGGACCTTTACGACGATTTGTGAGGTCCTAATCATCCAATAGTGATACTAATTACAAACTTAAGTGACCATTATGGGAATATACTTCCTTTTGATTCCAATGGTATCTTCACACTCTGAACATACAGTTATGGAGTATGGTCCTGGAGGGGTATCCTTTGGAACTATAAACCTCACTTCAAAATTGATAGGTCGAATTGGATAGTGTCTGAAATACAACCGTATCAATTTTCGTGCTTTGATAACATCGAATAAAAACATTCTTTGGATCGGGTTCTCTTTATCTGGTTCTATGTTACCAGGTTTATAGATGTAATCAAAAGGTAAAAACATATCAATAGACAGGTTATTAATTTGCTTTTGTTTTCGATTTACTATAGTGTAATGGAATGTTTTCTTATCTCCTTGTTTCAAGTAGATTACACCATCACGAATATTTTGCATATTGGCCGTATTATATCTTTTCCCCAATAAGTTCTCCTTTGGGAATACAACATCAATTGGATTAAAAAATGATGTCTCTTCTATACAATTTAAGGATTCTAAAATCGATTCATCACTGTTATCTTTGACAAGTTGATAGTCTGTGACCTGCTTGAAAAACCAGGGCATTGTCTTTGTGTTATTGAAGTATAGAATGTAAATTGGAATCCCAAGTGAAAAAGCCATCCCAATCTCAAAAGCAATTATCTGACTTGAACTTTTTAAATTTGCATTTTTTGTCCATGTTAATATCATTGCGTTACTATCTAACAATTGTTTCTTAAGTTTGTAAATTAAAGGATATCCAACCATTTTCCTTTCAGAAACATAGACGTTATATTGTTTCTGGCGAAGGTAATGCTCAACCTTGTCCACAATAACTTTATCTTTAGATGAATGAGAAAGGAATATTTTCTCAGGAATCCAATTATAGATCATCAATTCACCTCTATATCATGGTATCCGATCTCTTCCTTACATGGGCGTTGAGTGTAAAGGATTTGTTGTTTTTAGCATTTCGCTTCATGTAATGGAGTGTCCCTTGACTGAGCCCCATTTTTTCCAAATTCATAAGGTGAGAATGAGGTAGATGGATTTATAAGTTAAGTAAGAAATCAATTATTTGACGGGCTGGGTGTTGAACTTATTATTAACGCACTCAATTCTCTCATACTACTTTGTCAATCAATTTAATATCATCATAATGTATGTCAGATAGAGAACCATGGGAACAAAAATGCCGGTTATTGATATTCCGGTTGATGAAAAAAAACGAAAACAAATAATTAAAATGTTTAATGAAGGAAAAGGAATTTCAACTATTAAAAGAGAAATTTTTAAAGCTTCCTATACAGGTTCATTTGGGAGTTTATCTAGGGATTACAAAATATATTATCATAGTCTAACAATTAAAATATATGAAATATTAAATATTAAAGATGATAAAGAATACAAAGACGAATTTTATAAACGTAGGTATAAACGAAGAAAGGACATTCCAGTTCATATTAAAAAAGCTATACTTAAAAGAGATCATTATCGATGTTGTATTACTGGTGAAAAAGAAAATATTCATATACATCATATTGATGGAAATCCACTAAATAATTCTATGGACAATCTGATGGTTTTATCAAAGAAATGCCATAAAGCTGTCCACAACACACTAATATTTGGGCGTGCAAAATATGAATATAAGAATTACGATGAAGTTATGAACTTAAAGAAAAAATATCTTGAATATATTAAAAAGCATGGTTATCCTAACGCTTCATTCTCATATAAAGAAGAATATTTAAAAATTGAGTTAAATCAAAGTCATTAATACTTATTATTAATAATTTACAATGTCTCTAACCTTTCCCTTACATGTTGATTCAATGTAAATGGTTTGTTACCTTTAGCATTTTGCTTCATATAGTGTAATGTCCCTTTACTGAACCCCATCTTCTCCCATTCAGAGTAAGATAGGTTTTTTATTTTTTCTCTAATTTCGTGATTGTCTAATCTTTTCAGAATAGGTTCTGGGTTACCAATATCTATTCCTTTTTGTTTACCCACAAGGTAGTTGGAAAGTTCCTGGACTTTCATCTGGATTACCATTCCCCATTGATTGTTCTGGTTATGATACTTGACGGTTTGAGAAAAGGTCTTGTCTAGTTCTTCCACTAGTATTTTTACCCCAGTTGGTCTTAATCTGATGATATAGTCCTCTGTCCTGATGAAGTCCTTCTTATGAAAGCGGTTGTTCTCAAGGGCTTGGATGATGGTGATATCAACTAGCCATCTGAACGGTTCCTGGAGATCATAAACCAGTGGTTCCTTTGTAACCCTTGTCTCATGAAGGAACCCGATATATGGATCAAGATTGGCTCCATTGATGGCTTTACGGCAATGACTTTCAAGGATGCTGTAACCGTAGTTGAAAAGGGCATTTATGGGGTCAACAGCACCAAGAGGTCTATTGGTCCTCCCATATCCCCTCGTTTCAAAATCAAATTTATCTGGGAAGATCTGACCGATAGCATCCCGGTAATGTCTAGCTATAATCCCTTCTATCCCCATAATATCTCTTATTTTCTGAGCTTTTTTCAAATCCTCAAGGGTTTTATCGAAATTACATAGTTTCATTTTCTCGTTAAGCTCGGGATATCGGGATATCAACCAATCGAACATATCCTTGGTTCTAGTTATCTTGGCATGTATGATCTCTTTGGCAATATCTATCCGTTGTTCGTTATAGGCTCGATATTGGGCTAATCGGACCAATCCTGTTTTAGACTGGGGAGGGTCCATTGATGATAGCAAAGTACCATCATAGTCCAGTACGTTGATGGATACTTTCTGTTTCATGAGCCATTTGATAGCTGATAAGGAGATATTGCCGGAATGACCATACAGGATAATATGGTCATAATCAACGAACTTTGGTTTCATTATTATCTCTGTAGGTTCTTTCTCCCAATCCCTTCCATCCTTGATGATTAGCTTTCCATCATCAACACCGATATGGATGTTGTATCCAGATAAGAGTAAGCTTTTCATTTATTCACCTACCTAGTTAAAACATGTTGCCCATGTTTTCAAACCAGTTTTATCAATCTTAAAATCTATAAAGAACATATAGTTTTCATTGTTTTCTAAAGTTATTACCAATGTCATCCCAGAAGTAGTTTAAATCATTTCCTTATTTTCATTGTGGGGTATCAGCTTAACTCCCAAGAATAATACACAGATATCGTACATTATCTGATATCATGGCTATTTTATTCAACTTCTATGATTTTTATAAAAATCAACAAATACTGTGTCTTTGGGAGCTAAATGGATACCCCCATTAATAAAAATCCAGGATGAAATGGACAAATTTATAGAGTCTTGTTAAAGTAGTAAGTTTTATTAGGATGATTTTCAATACACTATTAATGCCTTTTAAGAATATTGAATTTGTTCCAGCAATATGTCCAAAATGTGGAGCAAATATGGAGGTCCCCTCGGATTTAAAAAAGGTTCATTGTATGTACTGTGGAATTCAATTCTTGCTTTCTGAGAAATCACCTGAAATAAATTACAATATTGTTGACGGGCATGGATCAATTAACAACTATATTAAAGTTGGAATTAAACATATTTCTAAAGGAAGAATTGAAAAAGCTATGGAAAAGTTTGAAAAAGCCAGAGATATAAATTATGAGATTGCAGAAAAAGAAATAAATAAGAACATTGATAATATTCTAATAGATATTTTTAAATTTTGTGATGAAGAAATAATTCAAATAAGAAAGCATCAACCATTTGATATTTCGGAATTTACTGAAGGGGAAGCTATAACACAAGTTCTGTTTGGAAGTCCAATAATAGCCCAACAAAGAAAGATGGAATCTTATATAAAATCAAATACAGCTCAACAATCGTTTCAATCTTTAACAGACAATTTAAGTATAGCTTTAAGTTTTATACAAGAAATAATACCAGAAAACAAAACGAAATATCTTAGTGAATATGATAGGATAATTGGCGAATTCTTTATATGTAAGTATAATTTATTTTGTAATTCAAAAAGTGCTAATATCAGTAAACTTGAAAGTGTAAAATATTTTAAAAAATCCGTTAGAGAAGATAAACACAATTCTCGGAGCATAAGAAGATTAAAACAGCTTGGTTATAATTGTAGTTATTGTCATGGAAAAGGAATTTGTGTTCATTGTAATGGCGATGGTATATGTCCACGTTGTAAAGGTTCAAAAAAATGTAATAAATGCAATGGAGATGGGACGGTCTTAAATATTTTTAAGAAAATTAGATCATGTAAAAAATGTGATGGAGATGGAATTTGTTATGAATGCAATGGGGATGGATTATGCAAAGATTGCCGGGGTCAAGGTAAATGCTATTACTGCTATGGAACCGGTGTGAAGCTTAGATAATTTTCATAATATTCGTGAGGCTATTTAGGGTTACTTATTAGGGTTACTTATTACCCCTAACTCATGTCCTATAAAAGGCAGAATTATTCCTACGGGACTACAATTTCCTAAATTGTATACTACCCACAGAACATGTGCGAGGGGTCGTTCGTGCAGCCATAGTTCCTGCGGAACTAGGCGCAGTTGCAAGGTTCGCGACATAGAAACACGAACCTTCCAACAACAAGTTCGAATCCGGCGACCTCGATGTTCTATTTCAAATTTCATTTTGATCAGATTCAACAGAACATGTGCGAGGGGCCGGATTCGAACCGACGAACCACTAAGGAACAGATCTTGAGTCTGTCGCCGTTAACCGCTTGGCTACCCTCGCAGAGAACTTGGGGAACCGTGATAAGAGGAACTGATATTAAAATATCGTTTCCCTGCCTCCAACAGGGGCCCGTCCTACGCCTGAGCTGATGAGGGCCCCTTATCCGATGAAGTCCTGTCGAGGATCGCACCGCAGGCATCACACTTCGCAACCTCGCCCGGAAGAACGATCTTCTTGTTGTAGTTCCCGCAGCCCGAACACCTCCATCCGTTTATCATACCGGGCTCCTTATCGATGTATTCCCTTGTAACGAATGTGTTCTCGCCCTCATCGAACTTGCCGTCTATCAGTCCCATCTTCATGCAGAGCTTCACGGCATTTCTAACCCTGTGCTCCCTTCTGTCCAATCTCCTTGCCAGATCCGACATGGTGATTAGGCGATAAGATCTCAGCATCTCGGCAAGTTCCGCAAGTTTCTTCAGCCTTGCTCTGAACAGAACTGCCAGTAAAAGGAATATGACACCCGGTACGAAAGCGGGGACAACACACAGTATCATGGTGAAGATCCCCACGACATCACCGCTCCCGCTTTCTTCCAGTCCGGTGAATCCCATTATGGCAACGGGAAGGAACATCAGCACAAGCGCCAGGAAAGAAAGGCCGATGATCAGAAAGATATGCCATATCCTGAATTTCATTCCATCATCTCCCTCTCATGGTCCGGATACCGGCTCGATGACCGCATTGCAGTACTGGCAGCTTCCCCTCTGCCCGGGGGGAATGTAAGAATAATTCAAAGCCCCGCAGGCAGGGCAGTTCCAACCGTTGTTGACCGGAAGCGGGGGCCCGTCAGCTGGCGCCACCGTCGAATTGCAGAACCTGCACCGTCCCATCTGACCGGGGAGTATCAAGGTCTCGTTCCTTCCGCCGCAGGCGGGGCAGTTCCATCCAGTCGAGGTTTGGGGAGGCGGGCTTGGAACTGGAGGCACCTGTGGAGCTGTTACCTGAGGAGGAGCGGCTTTCCTCTCCGACCCCTCCCCCCCGATCGGAGGAATGGATGTCTCGCAGTACTTGCATCTCCCCATCTCCCCGGGAAGTATCACAGAATCGTTCTTCGCCCCGCACGAAGGGCACTTCCAACCGAATCTGACGTTTGGTGTCTGCTCCAGGAAATCCATGGTGAAGAACTCGCCCGTTCCCCTGTCCATGTAACCTTTGATCTGTTTGTCCTCGAGGATCCTCATGATTGTCCTTTCGGCCTCCATCTCCGTCTTTCCGATCTTTCTGGCGAAATCCTCCACCTTGATCCTCCGATGTGACCTCAACGTCTCCGCGAGTTCCCTGTTCCTTCTCCTCTTCATCATGCCCAATATCCCGATGAGCAGGAAAACAAGGGTCGGAACGAGGAATATTGGCGAACAGACGTAGAGGAAGACCTTTCCGTTGGTCTCGTTCGACTGCGCTTCCTCAGAGCCGTCGTTCTCCTCGATGAATGCATAATCCACTCCCGCCGCGATCAATAGGGCTACGAGAAGGAACCCGACCGCAGACAGGCCGAATGATATCTGCCAGAAACGTACCATGTCTCCCCCATGGATCAAACGCTTAACAGGATAAAATATCTTTCACCGTTTCCCGTCCAAAATCAAATATATCCCGCCTCTTCTTCCATCTCCATGTTCCTGAAGGACCTGAAAAGGGAGATCGAAAACGGACCCGAGGGGGTCCACATCGTGGCAGAGGAGCGGAACGGCATAATAGAAGCCCTTCACAGGACCCATATAGCCGTCGTCAACAGCAGTGGAAAGGTCCTCTACTCAAGCGGGGATCCGAAAATGGTCACCTACACCCGATCCTGCATCAAACCGATCCAGGCCCTCCCGGTCCTCACAACCGGCGCAGCGGACCGGTTCGGCCTCAATGACAGGGAGCTTGCGATCATCTCGGGTTCCCACTCCGGGGAGAAGGAGCAGGTCGACACCGTTCTATCGATCCTTGAAAAAGCGGGTCTCGACCCCTCTCTCCTTAAATGCGGGGGACACACCCCCTTCCACAAAGAGACGGCGAAGGTGGTGGGGGATCTCTTCACCGGACTTCACGACAACTGCTCCGGCAAGCATGCGGGAGCGCTGGCAGCTTGCAGGGCGAGAGGGTGGGACCTCGATGGCTATCTCCAATGGGACCATCCCCTCACGCTCGAAATAATAAGTATCATATCATCACTCACCGGATCAAAAAAAGAGAATGTCCTCCTCGGCAGCGACGGCTGCGACATCCCCAATTTTGCAATACCGATGGACAGGATGGCCCATCTGTTCGTCATGCTCATGGACCCCCCGGAACACGAATTGACCCCACACCTTCAAAGGATCGGCAGGGCCATGATCGATAACCCTTACATGGTGGCAGGGACCGACAGGTTCGACACGGTCATCATGGAAGATTTCCCCGGGAAGCTCCTCTCCAAGGCCGGGGCCGCCGGACTGCAATCCGTTGCCATCGATACGGATGATGGATGGCTCGGCATCGCTCTGAAGGTCGAGGACGGTGCCTATTCGATGATCGGGCCCCTGACCTATCATGTGATCGGGGAGCTGGGTATAGAAATCCGAACAAGGAACAGGTACAGCAACCCCGAGGTAAAGACCAGGTCGGGAAGGATCGTGGGCCTTCACCACGTACTCGGGTCACTTCGTGCGGTCTGAAATACGGAAAAAATGCTCGGGATAACAGAATAATATTATAATCGATGCACCCCTTTCACCTCAGGGTGAGAGACGCATGATAATGGAGTTCACCTACTATCCATATACGGAGAAAAACGTCGAGAAGGTCGAGGAGAGGTGGGGGGTCTACAAGCTTGCAGGGAGGTCCAAGAGGGTCCTTTTCCTCGGCAGGGGTAATGTCAGAAAACACCTTTTGAAGCATCTTCCGGAAGGGGAAACTCCGGCAGAGGAGGCAGAGTTCTTCTCCATGGAGTACTACGATACCGGAGAGGAAGCTTACGAGGCCTGGGAGGAACAGATGCGGGAGTTCAAGGACAGGTTCGGCAAATGGCCGAAATACAATAAACCGCTTGAATGATCCCGATCTCTGGACATTCATGCGAAGTGTCGAGGGAGCTTCCGGATTAATATTCCGGTCTACCCCTACTGTTTTATCCAAGCTCGGTATTCATGGGGCGATACGATGGCGAACAGGATAGCGATCAGAAGGGAGAGTAAGAACCGATGGGAGAGAAGGGCCCCTCTCACCCCTGAGCATGTTCTGAGGCTTGTGAACGATTATGACATAGATTTTGTGGTGCAGCCATCGGACCTGAGGGCTTTTCCCAACGACAGATACCGGGAAGCGGGAGCGGCCGTGGAAGAGGAGATCAACGATGCCGATATAATCCTCGGCATAAAGGAGATACCGGTCCAGGAACTCGAGCCGGGCAAGGTTTACCTTTTCTTCTCACACACCATCAAGGGGCAGCCGCACAACATGCCGATGCTCAAAAAGTTGATGGATCTGGGCTGCACGCTCATCGATTACGAGAGGATCGTGGACGAGCATAACAAACGTCTAATCTTCTTCGGATGGCATGCCGGGGCCGCGGGAATGGTGGACACCCTCTGGGTGCTTGGGAGAAGGCTCGAATGGGAAGGCGTCCGCAACCCCTTCTCCTCGGTGATGAAGGCTCACGAGTACGGGGACCTTCCCCAGATCAGGGAGCATATCTCATCCATAGGCCGTCTCATCACATCATACGGCATTCCCTATTCCATCAGGCCCTTTGTCATCGGCATAGCCGGTTCCGGGAATGTTTCCAAGGGTGCCCAGGAGATCCTCGACCTTCTGCCGGTGAAGGAGGTCAGCCCGCAGGAGCTCCCCACTCTCAAGAAGAGGAAGGATGCGGGGACCAATATCTACAAGGTGGTCTTCAACGAGTGGGACGTGGTGGAGCCCGTCGAGGAAGGAAAGGAGTTCGATCTGGAGGAATATTACAGGTATCCTGAAAGGTACAGACCGAAGTTCTTCCAGCATGTCCCGTATATCTCTGTCCTGATGAACTGCATCTACTGGGATTCGAGATATCCGAGGCTCATAACCAAGGAGCAGACAAAGGAGCTCTATTCGGATTACAGATCGCCGAGGCTCCGGGTGATAGGTGACATCAGCTGCGACATCGAAGGCGCCATAGAGGCGATGGTGAGGACCACAACCCCGGAGGATCCGGTATTCGTGTACGATCCCTGGGAGGACAAACCCATACCCGGATGGAAGGGGACCGGACCCGTGATCCTCGCAGTGGACAATCTTCCCTGCGAGATCCCCATCGAAGCATCGGAATACTTCGGTGACAAGCTTAAGGAGTTCATCCCATCGCTCTCCGCGATGGATACGGACCAGGACCCGAAGGACCTGAGGATACCGAACCCGATCAGGAAAGCAATGATCCTCCACAAGGGACAATTGACAGAGCCCTACGGATATCTGGAGAAATACATCAAGGAGAATGGGGGATGAAAGGAGTACTCGTTCTTGGGGCCGGTCTTGTTGCGAGACCTCTGGTGAGATATCTGCTGGAGAATACCGGGTCCAGGGTCACCGTGGCGAGCAGGACCCTGGAGAAGGGGGAGAGGATAGTTGCGGGTCATAAGAATGGACTGGCTGTCGCCTTCGACATCACGAGGGATACGAACCTCAAGGACCTGGTGGGGGAACATGATATCGTGGTCTCCCTGCTCCCCTACACCCACCACGCGGAGGTTGCAAAGGCAGCGATCGACGCGGGAAAGCACATGGCGACCACTTCATACGTGAGCGATGCCATGAAGGAGCTCGACGGACCTGCCAGGGAAGCGGGGGTCCTGCTCATTAACGAGATGGGACTCGACCCGGGAATAGACCACATGGAGGCCCAGAGGGTCATAGACTATGTTCACTCGGAAGGGGGAGAGGTGGAGGAGTTCATATCCTACTGCGGAGGCCTTCCCGCTCCCGAAGCGAACACGAACCCCTGGGGATACAAGTTCTCCTGGAGCCCGAGAGGCGTGGTTCTCGCGAGCAGGAACAGCGCAAGGTTCAGAAGAAGGGGGAAGGATATCGAGATACCCGGCAGGAAGCTGTTCGCAAATTACGATCTGATAGAGGTCCGTGACCTCGGGACCTTCGAAGGCTACCCCAACAGGGATTCGATCCCGTATGCGGATATCTACGGCATCCCCGGCGCAATAACCGTGCTCAGGGGCACCCTTCGAAACAGCGGGTGGTGCGACACCTGGAAGGGGCTCCACGACATCGGACTGCTGGAAGAGAGGACTACGAACGCCTCCACCTACCAGGACCTCATGAACGGACTCGCCCCGGGTGTTGGCCCGCTGAAGGAGAGGTTGCGTTCCAGGATATCCACAAAGAACGACGATCTTGTCATCAGGAACTGGGAATGGCTCGGCCTGCTGGAAGAGAGAGAACTCCTGGACAATACGTCGAGGATGGATGCCCTCTCCGCTCTTCTTCAGGAAAAACTCATCTTTGCCCCCGGGGAGAGGGACATGATAATTCTGAAGCATACATTCAAAATAGTCATTGACGGGGAGAAAAGGACCATCAATTCAACGATGATAGACTACGGGATACCGGGAGGGGATTCCGCCATGTCGAGGACCGTGGGTATACCCGCCGCGATCGGGGTGGAGCTCCAATTGACCGGAAAACTCGACCATCTCAGCGGCGTTCATATCCCGATCCTTCCCGAGATCTACAAACCCGCATTGGAAAAGCTCCGGGAGCAGTCGATCCAATTCCATGAAACATCGTCTTGAGATCGCAATTAAAAAAAATTCGGGGCCCGGTGTGGGGGGG
>Ga0272442_10000965_pt1 | contig 44545 bp, 44 predicted proteins | sample SSMForm2O_FD_200262 | JGI IMG/M metagenome (GOLD analysis project Ga0272442, IMG submission 200262) | Marine sediment archaeal communities from Little Sippewissett salt marsh, Falmouth, MA, United States - SSM-Form-2O | ecosystem: Environmental > Aquatic > Marine > Wetlands > Sediment ...
TGCGTACCACGAGGAGATTCGTGGCCTCGTTGCCGGATGCCGAGACACCGCGGCACTCGACGGACGCGCGTCCGCCGTATCCGAAGAGGAGTTGTGGGTCCTCAACGCGGGACTTGATTGCATTCTTTCCCGAGCGTACAGCGGTCTCTTGCTCCCCGCCCGCGTCGCGACGCGAGATCTCCAGCTCCCGATTGCCTGTAACGCGTTCGCGGTCCTGAACGACGCCGCTGCGGACGGGGCGCTGTTCGCCCGCGACTACATGTTCCCGACCGGTGGGGTCTTCCAGAATGTCGCCTGTCACGTGATCTGCCGACCCGCCCCCGCGGCTGATCGGCCGACGATCCCGTGGGTGAGCATGACGGCGCCGGGAATCGTCGGGAGCATTACGGCGATGAACGCTGCCGGCGTCGCCGCCGGCGTCGATGTCGCCGTGGGTGCGAACTGCAATCCCCACCGACCCGGCTTCAACAGCCTTCTCCTCGTGCGCCGCTGCGTGGAGAGCGGCGATCATGCCGAGCTCGCAGTCCGGAGCATTCTGGCCGCCCAGCGTGGCGTTACCTGGAACTACATGGTCGCCGCGTCCGGAAGCGGACGCGATCGCGCGTGTGTCGTCGAGGCCGGCGCATCGACCGACACCCTCCCGGTATCGGCGTACGCGGATGAGCAGTACCGCGATCTCCTTCCGGACGACGAGTTCCTTGCCGATCACCGATCAGGCGAGATCGTACGCGGCGCCATGATGCGGTGGGAGGACTTCCACTACCCACAGGAGTATCTTCACTACAATCGAATCCTATTCGATCGATTCAGGCGCACGCTGGTTCGCGGCGCCTTCGACTCAGACGGCTCCATCAATCGGCGGCCACAGGAACGGAACTGCCCAGACAGCTTCTACTTCGCGCCGATGCGCGGTCGCAAAAGACAGGTCGTCCTCACTACGAACCACTTCGTGATTCCGGAGATGCGCCTTTGCTCGATGCATCCGTGGGCAAACCGCATGTTTCGTGCCCGGGTCCACGATAGCCAGTGGCGTTACGACGAGCTGAACCGTAGGCTGCTTGGGTCGCTTGATACAGACGGTCCGATGACAGTCGAACGCGCCAAGGAGGTGATCAGCTTCCTTGCGCCAGACGGCGACTTCCCCGCGTACTACCGCCGCAGTCCCAGGAGCAAGGATGGACGCCGCACCATCATCTTCGGTAGTACGTCGGTGTGCCGCCTCAAGGAACGCACGATGGAAAGCCGATACGGATACTACGGCGATGAGTGGATTCGAACGGAGCTTCCGCAATACGTCGAGGCCTAACCTTGAAGAAGCATTGGACGCGCTGGTGACGGCACACACCATGGTGACTGCTACGGCTGCCCGCGCCGACCGGCCCCTGCAAACCGCCCTCTGCGTCTGCCATAGCCGCCCCGACCGCGACCCAGCTCCGGACGTGATCCTATGCACACATGTTCGGCATCGGAGAAGGAGAGCGCCTTTCCGTGCACGAGCGCGTCGGCCGTCTTCCGCCGCCCGCTTTCCAGCAACCGCTGTACCGTCCCGCGTGACACGCCCATGAGTTGCGCCGCCTCCGTCTGCTGTCGACCTTCCACATCACACAGACGCATCGCTTCGAGTTCGTCTAACCCCAATTCGCTAATCCGCATCTGTCCCATCGGGATTCCGGCGGGTTTGTAGAGATTGTATCCTTCGATTTCGCGGCAGTAGCGCGTCTTTTTCTGACGGGGCATGTTAGCTTCAGTATAGACTTGCCACCCGGTCACGGCAATGTCGAGCTTGCACTTACCGTGCATATGCACATAATATGCGTCAGCCCAAGAAGGAGGCGATGAGGATGCCAGGATTCGACGGCACGGGACCACGCGGAGAAGGCCCGCTCACGGGAGGAGGCTGGGGATACTGCGCCACACCCGGTTGGGGCACTCGACGCGCAACCGGCTTCGGACGCGGAGTAGGCTATGGACGTGGAGTCGGCTACGGCCGGGCCATGCGCTACCGAGGCGCAGGATACGCTGCAGGCCGAGGCCTTGGACGCGGTGCCGGGTGGGCGTACGCTCCGCAGCAGAACATGGCGACCGATGACCTGTTTGACCGCATCGACGCCCTCGCCGAACAGGTGGATCGACTGTCTGCACGGCTTGATGCGCGTGAGGGGGGCAGCGAATGATCGTCTGCATCACGGCGGCTGGAGAATCGCTCGACGCGGCGTGTCATCCGGCGTTTGGGCGAGCCCCATACTTGCTGTTCATCGATCCCGAGACCAAGTCGCTGGACGTGTTTCGCAACATGGCACCCGCCCACGGTGCGGGAATCCAGTCGGCACAGACCGTCGCGGATCACGGAGCCACGGCACTGATCACCGGCAACGTGGGTCCGAACGCCTTCCAGGCACTCAAAGCTGCCGGCATTGCTGCCTACGTCGGCGCAACCGGCACGGTGACAGACGCGCTCGCTGCATACCAGAACGGATCGCTCCGAACCGCTGATGCCCCGACGAACCCCGGCCACTCTGGAGGAAGGATGAGGCCATGACGAAGCTCTGTATTCCAACGCAAGGCGGCGGGGGGATGAACGACACGGTGGGAGAGCACTTCGGCCGGGTCCCCACGTTTACATTGATCGACGCCGATACGGAAGCGGTGCAGGTGCTCGACAACACGTCGGAGCATAGGGGCGGAGCCGGACTTCCAGCCGACCTCCTCGCCCAAGCTGGTGTCAATGTCGTGCTCTGTCAGGGTCTGGGTCGACGGGCTATTCAGATCCTTTCCGACAATGGCATCGCGGTCCACACCGGAGTGAGTGGTACCGTCTCCGCCGTTCTAGCGGAGTACAAGCGCGGTACGCACGGGGAGGCAGGAAGCGTGGAACCCTGCACCCGCCATGAATACCACGATCAACACGAATGAGGGTCGCCATTGCCAGTGGCAAGGGCGGTACCGGGAAGACCCTGGTCGCCGTCAACCTCGCCGCCGCACTTCGCGATCGCGTTGAGACCACGCTCGTCGACTGCGACGTCGAAGCACCGAACGGACATCTGTTCCTAGCCCCAACCTTCTCGACACGCGAGACGGTAGCCAAACGGGTTCCCCGCGTCGATGAGTCGGTGTGTACGCAGTGCGGCGCGTGCACGGCGGCTTGTGAGTTCAACGCGATCACGCTGATGGCGGGGCGAATCCTCGTGTTCGACGAGCTATGTCATGGGTGCGGGCGTTGCGGACTGGTATGTCCAGCCGGTGCCATCCGCGAGATGGATCATCCGCTGGGAGAGATCGAATTCGGGTCAAGCGGAGCGCTCCGGTTCGCTCACGGGCGTCTTCATATCGGGGAGGCGATGGCCAGCCCGATCATCAGCCAACTGCGCGAGGCGGTCCCGGACACTGCTTGGACGATCCTCGATGCCCCCCCGGGGACCGCTTGTTCCGTGATCACGACCCTCCACGACGTAGACGTCGCTGTCCTCGTAACAGAGCCGACTCCGTTCGGACTGCACGACCTTCGTGCGGCGGTGGGCGTAGTCCGTGCACTCGGTCTCCCGGCCGGCGTCGTGATCAATCGACACGGCGTCGGCGACGATGCCGTCGACCGCTACTGCGAAACGGAACGGCTTCCTGTGCTGCTCCGCATCCCATTCGACCGCAGGATCGCCGAAACCGGAGCGGAGGCACAACTGCTGATCGATGCGCTGCCGGAGTGGCGCACAGCCTTCGTCGATCTCGCCGAACGGGTGAAGGAGCTGGTCCGATGAAACGAATCGTTTTCCTGTCCGGCAAAGGGGGTACCGGCAAGACAACACTGGCCGCCGCGTATGCATCGCGTGCCGACAACCTTGTCATCGTCGATGCCGACGTCGACGCGGCCAACCTGCATCTCGTGTTTCGCCCGGAAGTGATCGGGACCGGCTCGTATCAGGGATCGAAGACGGCGACCCGCGAGGATGCGAAGTGCACCGCGTGCGGGCGATGTCTCGCTGTCTGCCGATTCGGCGCCATACGCCCGGACTTCACCGTCGACGAGTTCCTGTGCGAGGGCTGCGGTGCCTGCGTTACGGTGTGTCCGTCAGACGCGATGGCGCTGGTGGAGCGCACATCGGGCGAATGGTACGTCGGCCGCACTACTCGTGGAACGATGGTCGGCGCAGAGCTGTACCCCGGCGAAGAAGTCTCCGGTAAGCTGGTCAGCGTCGTCAAGGAGAAGGCTGACGACATCGCGTCTTCGGAAGCGGCACAGCGAATCGCAATCGACGGATCACCGGGCATCGGCTGTCCGGTGATTGCATCGACAACGGGAACGCAGGCCGCCGTGCTCGTCACGGAGCCCTCACGCTCCGGACTACACGATCTCGAACGAATCCTCGGCGTGGTACGGCACTTCGGCATCCCAGCATTTCTCGTCATCAACAAGGCGGACTTGAGCGAGTCGCTTGCAACCCGGATCGAGGAGTTCGCGGCAGCCGAGGCGTTGCCTCTTCTCGGGCGAGTTCCGTACGACACTCGCGTCATCGCAGCGCTCCAACGAGGGATAAGTCCCATCGACGACCCCGAGAGTTCGGCTGGTCGAGCGATGGAGGACATCGTCGCGCGACTGGTCAAGGAACTGGGGACGCTTTCGTAGCACAGGAGTTGCCCGAACCAACCAGAGGAGGTTTGGCATGCCCCGTAGAGACGGTACCGGACCCAATGGCGACGGCCGCGGGAGAAACGGTCGACGAGGAGGAGGCCGCGGTCGTATGGGTGGAACGCAACCCGGCGCGGGGCCGTCAGGAACGTGCGTCTGTCCGAACTGCGGAACCCGCGTTCCCCACAACCCTGCGGAGCCGTGCAATCGCCTGACGTGCCCGGAATGCGGGACGCACCTCGTTCGTGACGGATCGTAGCCTCGTGTCCCCCTGCCCCCGAAGGAGTGAATCCGGGTGAGATCCTCCCTCGACTGCATCCCCTGTTTCCTCCGACAGGCACTCGAAGCCACCCGTCACGTGACCGACGACGCGACCGTCCAGCGGGACGTTCTCATCCAGGCCGCCGGGCTGATCTCCGCTCTTCCGCTCCATGCCACGCCCATTGAACTCGGAAAGCACTTCCACCGCGTGGTACGGGATGTAACCGGCGTCGACGATCCGTATCGCCTCGCGAAGCGCCGCGACAACGATCGTGTGCTCGCCCTGCTCCCGGACCTTCGCCGTGCGGTGGTTTCTTCCGATGATCCGCTGGAGTCGGCCCTCCAACTCGCCGCCAGCGGAAACGCGATTGACCTTGCCGTTCGCCCGCAGATCGATTCCCGTCGCGCCTTCGAGTCCGCTGCGGACCGCTCGACGACCATGGAAGACTACAGTCGGTTCCGAGAACGACTCGCGCAGACGGACGAAGTACTGTACCTCGGGGACAACGCGGGGGAGATCGTCGCCGACCGCCTCGTCGTCGAGCAACTGGTTCGTCTTGGAAAAGGCGTGACGTTCGCTGTGCGGGGCCGGCCGATCATCAACGATGTCACGTTCGAAGAAGCCTCGTACGTCGGCATGAATCAGATCGCCGACGTCGTCTCCACCGGCTCCGACGGTCCGGGCACAGCGCTGCCCCTGTGCCTGCCGGAGTTTGTCGAGCGCTTCCGACGCGCCCGCTTGATTCTTGCCAAAGGGCAGGGAAACTTCGAGGGGCTGTCGGAGGAAGACGCTCCGATCTTCTTCCTCCTTCAGGTGAAGTGCGCCGTCGTGCAACGTGAACTCGGAATCGACATTGGGAAGCACGCTTTTGTCTGTCCTTCCGCAAGAGAACGCAATGCGGTTCCCCAGGAACGGGCCAGCGTAGACAGACAAGACGAGAAGGGACGGGAAAGACGATGACCGAACAGAGGCCTGGCGATAACCAAACCGATCCGGCACAGGCAAAGCTTGAGGCCGCCATGCAGCACATCAAGCATCGAATCGTCGTATTCAGCGGCAAGGGGGGAGTGGGCAAGACCACCGTATCGGTCAACCTCGCGGTTGCGTTGGGTGAGCTTGGCTTCGCGGTGGGTCTCTTCGATGCCGACGTCACCGGACCGAATGTGGCCCGGATGACGGGAGCCAGTGACCCCACGCAGGTTCGCGGCGAACGAGCCCTGCCGCATCTCCGTCACGGCTTGCATGTCGTCTCGCTCGCAACCATGCTCCCTCCGGATGCTCCGGTGATTTGGCGAGGCCCCATGCGATCGCGCGCGATCGAGCAACTCCTGACCGAGACCCTCTGGGATGATGTCGATACCCTGGTTACCGATCTACCCCCGGGAACCGGGGACGAGGTTCTCACCGTCGTACAGCGGGTCCGACCCCAGGTCGCCGTCATTGTCACCACGCCGCAGTCCGTCGCGCGTGGAGACGCGCGACGGGCCATCGGGTTCGCGAAGAAACTGGACATCCCATCGATCGGTGTGGTGGAGAACATGTCGGGCCTTGTCTGTCCCCACTGTGGAGAGTCGATCGAGCTATTCGGGGCGAACACCACGCAAGCCGATGCACAAGCGCTTGACGTCGATCACTTCGGCGTCCTCCCGATGGATCCCTTGGTTCCCGGAGAGAGCGACGAGGGGGCACCGGCCGTCCTGACCCGTCCACACAGCGCGTGGACCGGTGCCGTTCGCCAGATTGCCCGCGCCGTCGCCGAGCGTCTGCAGCCGGGTCGGTAGACGAAAGCTATCGCGTCTTCTGCCACGCCCTTCCGAGCGCCATGTCAGTGAACCCAACCGACCGGTACAGCGCACCCGCTGGTGCTTCGTACCACGATACGTACGCGGCCGTCGCGCCAAGCCACTGCAGACGGCGAAGCGCCTCCATCATCACGGCCTTCGCCAACCCAACCGACCGGTACGCAGGGACGGTTCCATCGAGAACGAACACCCCACTGCGCAAGACATCGTCGAAGTAGCAGACGACGAAGGATGCGATGTCTCCATTCGGAGCCACGGCCACGACATCGAGATCGCGTCGATACGTTGGCGAACGCTGCACGTTTTGATACCACACGCCGGACCGATCACATTCGTCCTCCGACTCGCCCGGATGGAACGCGCGCCACGACGCCACACTGCGCCGGCCGTGCTCGTCCACGTCGCCCATCGAGCGGATCTGAAACCCGTCCGGCACCGGAAGACGAGCAATCGGTTCCGCAAGGATTCGCCGCCCGTTGTGTTCGGTGGAATGCTCGCTCGCGAATCGAGTGAACCCTCGCTGCGCCAGCACGCCATTCAGCGTTGCATCGCCTTCCATCGACCAGACATACACCGTGCGCCGCCCGTCGTCGAGCGCGACCGCGTGACGCGTCTGCGCCTCGGCGACCATGTCGTCAAGCAGTCCCGCCGTCGAGCCGCCGGGATCGACCTGCAGGTGACAGACACCGGGATCTCCCCGGACCAACAACGCAACGATCCGATCGTCGGCGTCGGCCCACAGGCACAACTCGTCGGGGGACCGCTCCACGACGTTCTCCAGCCAGTGCCATCGCCAGTAATCGAACTCCGCCGCGTGCCACGTACCGCCCGGCTGTGCGTCCTGCGAACGGACGCGTCGCAGGAACGCCCTTGCGTTCCAGTAGTCCGCCTCTCCCTCGTACATCCGCATGGTAGGTTTCATCGGATCCTCTCAATCGGCGCCGCCGGGTGCACCGTCCACTCTCACCAATTGATCGTGATCCGGCAGGCGGTCCTCCAGATACCGGATCGCCGGGACGAAGAGGACAACACACACAACGATCGCGACATAGACAAGCCCGCTCAGCACGAACTGCAAGGCCATGCCGGAGCCCGCCGATGTCCCGACAAGCCAACCGAACACGCGGGACAGGCCGGTGGGAGACACCATGGCCGGCTCGGTCACGTAGTCCGCCAGCACGCCTGCGAACACCGGTGTGATTGGCCCAATTGCGTACGCAATCATTCGGCGCGCGCTGAACACGCGCCCTTGAACGTCCGGAGCCACCTTCGCCTGCCAAATGGCTTGACTCGCGCCGTTGACGAACGGACCGAACATCGCACCGATGCCGGCCACCGCGATCCAGAATGCGACCGATCGACCCAACCCGAACAGGAGCAGGGCGACCGTTCCGGTCAGCGCCTCACCCAGCAGGATGCTCTTCATCCGGCGTTTGAAGCCACCCCACAGACTCACCAGTAGCCCACCGACGACGCTTCCGATCGCGGCCGCGGACCGGACGTAGCCCAGTTGCACGCTGCTGTTTCCCGTTCGCTCAAGAATGAACGGGTCCATCACGTTGTACGACAGCCCGATCACGAAGTTCAGTGCAAGGAAGAACAACAGCAGGTGGAGAAGGCTCTTGCGCTCGAAGATGTAGCGGAATCCGTACACGGCCTCGCGAAGGAAGTTACCCTTTCCTGCCTGTCCCTCGACGGTCTTGACCGGCTGCGGGATGTCCACCAACAGGAGGGCCGCAATTGCAGCGAGAAACGTCGACACGTCGAGCACGAGGATCCCCGTCAGTCCGACCATCGGATACAACGCACCGGCAAGCAGCGGAGCGAACACGCCCGGCCCCGACTCGACGAGCGACATCATCCCGTTGGCCCGGTGGTACTGCTCTTTCGGAATCATCACGCTGATCGCTGCCGAGTAGGCGGGCCACTGGAACGTGTGTCCGAGTCCCGTGATGGCTGCTGCAACGTACAGGTGTGGCATCCGAAGCCCCCCGGACACGTGGAAGTAGATGATCCCTCCCGTCGCCAGCACGGCAACGAGGTCGCTGACCATCATCATCAGCTTTCGGTTGTATCGGTCGACCATCACACCGGCAATCGGCGACAAGATAAGGAACGGAAGGATGAACGACGTACTTACCACGCCGAGCGCAGTCGCACTACCATACTCCTGGTACGCCCAGATGGTCAACGCGAAGCTGGTCGCACTCGAGGCAAGGACCGACAGGATCTGGCCCGACCAAACCAATGCGAATCCCGGCATGCCGGCCAGGCGGGGCGGACGGCGTCGCAGCATGTCGTTACCTCCTGCGTAAACGACGGGGAAGCGAGCTTCGCTCAGCGCTCGGCTCGCACGACAAGTATGCTTCAGGTTACCGGGCGCTGCACACGCCGGTTACGTCGTCCGGGCCCGAACGATCGGGAACAAGAGCAGTCCGCCGCCCGCCAAGAACACAAGCGCCGCGCCAACACCGAAACGATCGGCGAGAAACCCGAGGAGCGGGGCCAGACCCGCCATCAGGAACGTACGAAGCTGCGACTCGACGGACAAACCGGTTGCCATCGCGCGATGCGGAAGAAGGTCCGAGAGGTATCCGACGACCAGAGGGCGTCGCAGGTTCTGCATCGCGTACACGGCCACATAACAGGCAATTGCGAGACCCGGTATCCCCGCCCACGCGGCCGCCCCCGACCCCACCAACAGGGCGAGTGCCGTCAGGTACGTCCGGTTGACCCCCTTCACAGTCCCCGATCCGTCCGGGGAGATCCGCCCAGCGCGTGACGACGCGTAGCTCGAAACCATGTAGAGGGCGCAATACAACGCACCGACAACCACAGCCACCCGCCGCGTATCGCCAAGTCCGACGAGGATGGGAAGGGCCAGTGCCTGCGCCTGGAGGATCGGCTGAAGGTAGTCCTTTGTCGACTTGAACAGCGCGTCGAATCCCGCTCCGCCGACAAGGCCGCGAAGAAGGGCCGGCGAACGAAGCGTTCGGAGGAACTCTCGAGCGGTCCCCGCGACTCGATGTACGCCGGTCCTGCGCTTGCCATCGGAGGCCGCCTTCTCACCATCCAGGCCCCGTGGGTAGGTGAGGATCAGCGTGAAACCGAGCAGGTACGGGACGGTCGACGCCAGGAAGACAATCCGGTACGCCCCACCGTAGAACACCAATCCCGCGGCAATCACCGCTGCAAGCGCAGATCCAAACTGGGACGCCGCACGCGTGTACCCGTAGTACGCGATCTTCTCGTCCTCCCATCCGTTCAGACGGAGGTACTCCAGAATCATCGCTTTGTGCGTTCCCGATCGGAACGCCTCTGCGCACCCGAAAAGGACCATTGCGCCCGCATACGCGGCGAAATGCGCAACGGCGTAGAATATGACAAACGACATGACGTAGCACGCAAACGAGGCAAGCATGGCTTTGCGCCGACCGAACGCGTCGGCGAGCACGCCGGTGGGGATCTCCAGGAGAGTCGTGGCGACTTCGCGAATCGAGTACAGGACGCCGATCTCTAGGTAAGACATCCCCATCTCGTGCAAGAAGAGGATCAGGAACGGGTCGAAGAAGCGCAGGTTCTTCAGGAACCCGTACAGACGGAAGCGCAGGAACATCGCGTCGCGCACGAAGGCCATGTCGCTGTAGCATACGGCACGTCGCGCCGCAGCACAGGGGAAGAGTCGAAGGGCGGAGCGCGGGGAAAGGAGCGGCCGGAGATGTCAGAGAGACACCACATGACCGGCGAGGAGTTCAGAGAGCATGCTCATCGTTTGATCGACTGGATCATCGAGTATCAGGAAGAACGGGTGAACGATCTCCCGGTGCTCAGCCGCGCTGAACCCGGCGACGTACGCGCAGCGCTGCCCACAGACGCACCGTCGGTCGGCGAGCCGTTCGACGCCATGCTGCGCGACGTCGACGAGATCCTTCTTCCGGGGATTACTCACTGGCAGTCGCCCCGGTTCTTCGGCTTCTTCCCCGCCAACACGTCGTACCCGGCGATCCTCGGCGAGCTTCTCTCCGCCGGCCTCGGCGTACAGGGGATGCTGTGGACGACCAGTCCCGCGTGCACCGAACTCGAAACCCACGTTCTCGATTGGCTTGCCGACATGCTTGATCTGCCAGCGTCGTTTCGCTCCAACGCATCGGGCGGCGGCGTCATCGAGGACAGCGCGTCCAGCGCCGCGTTGTGCGCGATGATCGCGGCCCGCGAGCGCGCCACAAAGCAGGGGACGAACCGCAACGGCGTCGATCGCCGACTCGTTGCCTACGCCTCGTCCCAGGTCCACTCGTCGGTTCAGAAGGCAGCCGGGATCTGCGGTATCGGCAAGGACAACCTCCGAGCCATCGATGTCGACGGCGCGTTCGCCCTTCGACCGGATCGACTGCGCGAAAGCATCCGACAGGATCGCGCAGACGGAGCGACCCCGTTCTTCGTGTGTGCCACCGTTGGGACCACCTCATCCCTGGCGTTGGATCCGGTTCGCGCGATCGGCGAGATCTGTCGGGAAGAAGGTCTCTGGCTCCACGTCGACGCCGCGATGGCCGGCACGGCCGCCCTCTGCCCCGAACACCGATCCATCCACGACGGCCTTGACCTCGCGGACAGCTACTGCTTCAACCCCCACAAGTGGATGTTCACCACCTTCGACTGCAGCTGCTTCTACGTCGCCGATCGCGCGTCGTTGATTCAGTCACTCAGCATTCTCCCGGAGTACCTTCGCAATCGTGCCACGGAGAGCGGCGCCGTGATCGACTATCGAGACTGGCAGATTCCCCTCGGCCGGCGCTTCCGCGCTCTCAAGTTGTGGTTCGTTGTTCGACACTACGGGGTTGACGGCCTGCGCCGTCACGTTCGCCGGCACATCGAACTCGCCCACCGGCTCCGCGGGTGGATCGAGTCCGACGACCGCTTCGAACTCGCGGCCCCCGCTCCGCTGAACCTCATTTGCTTCCGTCACAGAAACGGGGACGATACGACGCGCGCCCTTCTGGAGGACCTCAACCGCTCCGGCGCCGTGTATATGACACACACCGTACTCGACGGCAGATTCTGCATCCGAGTCTGCGTGGGGCAGACGCGGACCGAAACGGAGGCGATTGACCAGGCGTGGGCGGCCATCGACCGCTTCGCGCCTCCTCGATGAGATGAACATCGGGGAACGAATTCGGACGCGCGACGCATCGCGACGAGCCGGAGAGGAGGCCGTTCCTGTTGGGTCATCCGTTCACACAACGGCGCCTGACGTGAACACCGATCGGTCTAACGTACCCGCCACGACAGCGTTGATCGGACATGGGCTCGATCTCGACGTCGCGTTCACGATCGCCGCGAAGAACTAGAGAGGCATCCGATGCTGTCCCCTCGTGACAAGAGACGTCAACGACAACGCGGCCAGCCCTTTCCCAACGAGTGGGCTCGGGCACTGCAAACGACACGCCTGTACCGCCGGTTGCCCGCTGCCGATCGCAGCGAGTTGCACGGACACATCCATGTCCTACTTGCCGAGAAACGCTTCGAAGGCGCAGCCGGGCTGGTCGTGAACGACACCATGCGGATCCTCGTCGCCGGCCAAGCGTCCGTTCTGCTCCTGCACCGGCCGTCGTTGTACTTCGCGCCGCTGCGAAGCGTCGTCCTCTATCCAACCGAGTATTCGGTACGGGAGGAGATCGTCGACGACAACGGCCTGGTCGACGAAATCGACGAGCTGCGTGCGGGAGAGTCCTGGACAAGCGGAGCCGTCGTCCTCTCCTGGGCGGACGTTGCGCAGGATCTGACGAACCCGCGGAGCAACGTCGTCCTTCACGAGTTCGCCCACCAGCTGGACGCGGAGGACGGCGCAATGAATGGGGCGCCAATCCTTGCAGACCCTGCTCTTCGCAGACGCTGGGCAAACGACATGTCCGCGGCATACGAGGATCTGACGGTCGACTTCGAACGGGGGACACGCTCGTTTCTCGACGCCTACGGATCACAGGACCCGGCGGAGTTCTTCGCGGTAGCAACGGAGGTGTTCTTCCTTGATCCGCTGCGGCTCCAGCGACAACGGCCTTCGTTGTACGACACCCTCGGGGCCTACTATCGCCAGGACCCATCCCGCTGGTAGGCCGTGCTTGACAGCGCGGCTTCACGTTTCTTATCCTTGCCCGCTCGAGCGATCGTCCCGGAGCGGCGTGTAGGGTTCTGGCCCTGCATGCTTGACGGTCGCCACGCGGGAGCAACGAGGAAAGGATGACAGTGTGAGCTATTCGCCAACCCTGGCGCTTGCCACGGCGGCCTTCGAGATCGCCGTCGCATTCTGGACGTTGATGGTTATCGCTCGCCTGCCCAGCGGCGCCACTCAACGGGAGGGAGCGCGCCCACACGACGGTCTACCCCCGGTCCACTACAGACCCGTCGGGCGGACGACCGTCGCGATCCTGCTCCTGCTCGCGGGATACCAAGTCGCCGAGGTCGCCATCTGTGCCAACCCAGCAGCATCCGGCGCGCTGCCGCGCCTGGCATTCGCCGTCGTGACCGGGCTCCCGCCACTCGGCGTCCTGCTGGTTGCGCAACTTCACCGTCCGCGTTCGCGGGGGTATCACGTCACCGCGTACGCCGGCCTGTTCGTCGCAGCGGGAATGATCGGCTGGGTCGCCTTCGATCCATCGTTTGCATCGGCGTCGGTCTGCAACGCCGTATTCGCCCGCTACAACCACGCGATGCCACGGTTCGCCGTCTACGCGTGGTACTACTGGCTTGGCCTGTTCGCCATGATCGCACTGTCCGGGGCCTCCCTGCGAAGCCGCGCCGATCGGCTGCATCGCGCGTTGATGCGGATCGTCTTCGTCGGCACGCTTGGATTCGTCGCTCCATCGGTCCTGACCACCCAGTTCGTGCCCGCGGCACAGGGAGCCCTTCCGTCGATCATGTGTCACTTCGCGCTGATTCTCGCCGTTTCCCTCGCGTGGATGGTCTACCGGATGGCCCACCCGTTGACGCAACCCGTACCGTCGCTCGGCAGCGAAGAGCGAACAGCCCGCTAGAAGGTTCGTTCGGTTGACACGGCACCGGAGCGCACGGAGAATGGGTCCGGCCGACCTGAGTGACTAGGGTTCCGCTGCAAGAAACAGGCCTGGACCAAGCGTCACGAAAGCCGAAGGCGTAGCACCTGATCGGACAAAAGCCGGGAGGGAGTAGGCGGCACATCTGCGTGGCGGGTTCGCGCACGCTGCGGCACCGCCGTGGAAGAGGTGCTACGCATGAGACATTCGAAACACGGTCGTGCTGTTCTCACCGCACTCTTCGTCACGTTCCTGTGGTCCACGTCCTGGGTACTGATCAAGATCGGACTCACGGACATTCCCGCGCTACCGTTTGCAGGACTGCGCTACGCCGGAGCGTTCCTTCTTCTGCTCCCGGGCCTCTGGCAACGGCGAGCGGAGATTCGTCGGCTGTCCGCACGAGATTGGCTTCTCCTCTTCGCGCTCGGTGTCGTGTTCTACGCGCTGACGCAAGGAGGCCAATTTCTCACACTGTCTCACTTGAATGCCGTTCCATTCAGCCTCATGCTGAGCTTCAGCCCCATTCTCGTTGCGGCCGCCGGTGCTTCTGTGCTTCGCGAGCGAACGTCGCCCGTTCAGGTGGTGGGGATCGCCCTCGCTCTCGGCGGCGCGCTGATCTACTTCGCTCCGCTTTCTGTCTCCCGCGGGTCAGCGCTCGGGTTTGCCTTGGCCGGAGGAACGGTTGCCGCCAACGCACTTGCCGCCGTCCTCGGTCGCGCCGCCAATCGACGAAACCTCGCATCGCCGCTCGTTGTAACGGGAATCAGTATGGGAATCGGTGCAGCCATCCTCCTCGGCACCGGATGGGCCGTGCAGGGTCTACCGCGGCTGTCGCCTCAGGGATGGGGAATCGTCATCTGGCTTGCCGCAGCGAACACCGCACTGGCCTTCACGTTGTGGAACCGGACGCTGCGGACATTGTCCGCGACGGAGTCCAGCATGATCAACAACACGATGCTGATCCAAATTGCGGTTCTCGCCACCGTGTTCCTCGGCGAAACGCTCTCGGGTTGGGACATCGTCGGCCTGCTCGTCGTGGCCGTCGGGACGGCGCTGGTCCAGATCGGGAAGACGCCGAGGCGAGACGGAGCCGAGACGACCGACAGCGAGACTCCTTCGCGTACGTCGAGAGGAGAGCGATGACGATTGAGGTGATCCAGAAGACGGTGCAGCCGGTGACAGTACTCAGCGTTCTGCGGCGCGTGAAGGGGCAGGCCGAGATCTTGCAGGAGATCGACGTGCTCCGGCCGCTTGTTGCCGACGTTGTCTGCGGGCCGACCCTGGCCCTTCGACTCGGATACCCGTACGAGGGAAAGCTGGACGTCGAAATCGCGTTTCCTACCGCCGGACTCGTGGAGCGAGACGGGTTCGTCGCCAAAACGCTCCCGTCCGTGCCCATGCTGTCGTTCACTCACGTTGGACCGGTCGTCGATGGCCCTGCGGGCACAAACCTTTCGGACACGCGCAAGGAGTTCGTCCAGTTCGTACGAGAGAAGGGGGTGTTCGTCGGCGACGACCCGGAGCGGTTCATCTATCACGAGGGAGCGGAGACCCACGGCGACCGTGCGGAGCGGTACGTGACCGAAGACCAGTATCCGTATCACATGCCGATCTGGCTCGGCGCCCTGGCAGATGGAACATCCCGGGTCGCAGGAGCGGAAGCGGCACGTCGTGTGATGACAGGGAGCGAGACGTTCGTCGAATCGTACGACACGCCGGGAGCGGCCGCGTGGCTTCCCGGGGCAATGGACCGTCTCGATGCCGCCGTACCGAGCGAATCCGATCGCGCGGACATCCTCAACGCATGCGCTCATCACTACATCGTGCAGAGCGCGAACGTCATGCGCAGCCTTGCCGAGCGGGCCGCGGGAGACGTGCGCAAACTCATCGACCTGATCGCCGCCGAGCCGCGCCTTGGCGCAACCTACTGGCTCGACGAAGCGGGGGACGACCTCCGCGTACTCGTTCGCCGGAGGCCCGCCGATCCGGAGGGATACGACAAGGCCACGGACCCCGCCGAGAAGCGGTATCATGCCTGCTTCTGCCCGCTGGTGCGCGATGCGATCCGCCGTGGGGATCCGGTGTCAAGAACGTTCTGCCACTGTTCCGGTGGATGGTACGTCCAAGAGTGGAGTGTCGTGTTCGGCGAGCCCCCCCGAGTCGATCTCGTAGAGACCATGCTCGACGGAGCAGACGCGTGTGTGTTCGCCATTCACGTCCCGCACCGCTGGCGGTAGCAGACGCCGGTCCCTGCGCTATGCCGAGAACGCCTGGCGCCGCATCATCAGGATACTGAGAACCAGCATCACGACCGCGATCCCGGCGAGAACTGCCAGCTCCAACGCAATGTCCGCCCACCCCTGTCCGGTCAGCATCACCTTTCGCAAAGCACCGTTGGCATACGTGAGCGGGCTGATGTAGGCCAACGGACGGATCGTCGCCGGCATGGTTTCCAACGGCCAGAACACGCCACTGATCATGATCGCCGGGATGAGCAGGAACAGGACCAACTGCATCGCCTGCGCCTCATTCTTCGACACCGTCGAGATCAGCGTCGCAATACCCTGTAACCCAACGGTGAAGACAATGACAATCACGGCCACGATCGCCGCGCTCCCAACGAACCGAATGTCAAACAGAAGCGCCGACGCTAGGAACAGCTCTGCCGCCTGGACCAACGCCACGGTACTGAACGCGAGGGTGTAGCCGATGCTGACCTCCCACGCGCGAATCGGCGCGATCAGAATCCGCGTCAGGGTACCGCTCGTTCGCTCCCGCACGACGGCCATCGCTGTCAACAGCACGGTGATCAACGTCAGCGCAAACCCGATGATGCCCGGAGCGGTGAAGTCGAGCATGCGAATGTCGCCGCCATACAACGGATGGACCTCGAGCAAGCTCTCAGGCGTAAGCGACGCTTGCTGCGTGCCGAGCACCGCGGCGAACGATGCGGCGAACGATGTGATGATCGCATCGGCAATCAGCGGGTTGCCATCATCCAGCGTGAGCACGGTAGACGGACCTTCGATCACCACACTCGGAAGCAGCGTCACCGTCTGCCCGTCGACCTCTGCCGTTCGCTCGCCGCTCTGCTGCAATGCTTCGTTCACTACAGCGTGCGAGAAGTTCTGCGGGAACACCAGCGCCGCCCATACTTCGTGTTCCGCCACTGCAGATGCAGCACCGTCTGCGTCTTCGCTGAACGTGATGTCGAACGTATCCGAGTCAAGGTTCGCGACGAACGCGGCTGCAAGATTGACGGCCAGCGTTATTCGGTCCGCGTTCTTCACGCGCACGGAGGCAAGACCGTTGTCCTGGTTGACAATCACGATTGGGAGGTTCCGGAAGCTCCCGGAGAACGAGTTCCCGTACAACAAGACGAAGAACAGAGGGAGGAGAACGATCAGAAACAGCGTTCGGCGATCCCGAGCGATCCGCCACAGAACGTTCCGCATGATAGTGAAGCTCTTCATCGCGTCAACTCCCCCCGGTCTTGTAGCACGATGAAGGCATCGTCCAGCGTCTCCGTCCCCGTTTGCTGAAGAATCTCCGTTGGCGAGCCTTGAATCAGCAGCCGGCCTTGGCTGAGGAAGCCGACGACGTCGCAACGCAGCGCTTCCTCCACCAGGTGGGTCGTTACAACCAGCGTGACCCCTTGCTCCGAGAGGCGGCTGAAGTGGTCCCAGAAACTCCGCCGCAGCTTCGGGTCCACCCCAGCGGTTGGCTCGTCGAGGAACGCAAGTCTCGGCTTGTGCAGTAGGCTGATCGCGAGCGACACGCGTCGACGCATTCCACCGGACAGCGTCCCTGTTTTCTCATCTCGTCGATCCGATAGATCCACCAAGTCGAGCAGTTCCCCGGCCCGTTCGCGGATCTGTTTGCGAGACAGATCGTACAACCCGCCGAAGAACTCGAGATTCTCCAGCACCGTGAGATCATCGTATACCGCGAAGTCCTGCGGCATGTACCCGAGTTGTGACCGGACACGAACACTCGGCATTTGCCAGCCAAGGAGCCTCGCCTCGCCCTCATCCGGTCGCAGGAGACCACACAGCGTTCGGATCAAGGTGGTCTTTCCGGCCCCGTTCGGCCCGGCCAACCCGTACAACCGCCCCTGCTCCACCGCAAGGTCAAGACCGTCAAGCGCCACACGCGTCCGGAACGTTTTCCGTAAGCCGGTTGCCCGAATCACCGCCTCGGTTGCCATCAGAACAGGTCGTACGAGAGGTGAACCGTGAGCGATGAAGAGATCTCCTCGTCCCCGCTCTCGTACCGCAGCTCGCCGACGACACTCAAGGCGACGGAACCGATGATCTGCGTCGTCAGGCTCCCCGACAGCACGTGCTCGCTTCCGGTCTCGTCTGCAGCCACCCAGCCGTTGTCGATGGCGACGCGATACGAAGCCCGCGCCGCCCATCCGTCCGGTAGACGTCGGGTGAACGCAACCGATCCGTCTACAGCGAATCGGCCGAGGTCTGCAAGCCGTAGCTTTCCCGTCACGCTGGCCGTCAGCTGCGTAATTGGGTCCGGCGCGATCGCGAAGTTGTACTGGGTGACACCGGTCGCCCCGGCACTGGTCGCCGGGAGGAGCGCCGCCGACACACCGACCCGAACCTGGAGATCCTGACCGCACACGCGTCCGCCTTCCACCTGATTGAGCGCCTGCTCCACTTCGAGCAGGCCGAGAACACCTACCTCGTTTCCGAGGACGAGACCCGTTCCGACCAACGTGTCCGTCAGGGAGAGGATCCGCTGTTCCTCGGTGAGTCCGATCTCGCCCACAATCTGCGCAACGGCGAGCAGGCTATTGGCCTCCAGGGGTGCGATGAGAACCCCGATGTCGAGCAACGCATTCTGGATCCGAATCGCCGTGGCCAGGGGCGTTACGTCACGGAACCGACCCGCTCCGATCCCAACGGTGACGTCCACCTCGACGCCGTCGTCGGATGCCGCTGCCTCCAGCGCGCCAATCGCGAACACGTCTCCCCGGATGTACGTCTTGACATCGCCCGACCCGTCGAACTCGTATGACCACGCCCCGTTCGCCACGCGCACTTCAGCCAACGCAGCCAGTTCATGCCCCGACGTGTCCGCGGACACGAGCAGGCTGTAATCGCCCGCCGCCCTCGCCGTCAGCGATCGCGTTCGGTCATCGAAGTACGGCCCATCGAACCAGAGGAAGCTTCCCTGCAGACTCAGCGCAGCAAGGTGGCTCTCCGGCGGTCTGTAGTCACACACAGAGAGGATCGACTGCCCACAAGTTCCCGCGCCCACGCCAACGATCGCGGCCATCGTGAGCACCGCCACGGCACACCTTCCGAATCGCATGCGTCACTCCTCGCACTCTTCGATACGCCAACGTACTGCGCCGACGGGGCGCGGTCAAGCCTCCAGAAGGGACAGCTTCCCCATGCAAGCGGTGCGCCTCAGACGGGCGCTCTGCACCCCAACCGAGTACCCTTGCACCATGCGATACGAGTGGATGTTTCTCGATGCCGACGGCACCTTGCTCGATTACGATGCGGCGGAACGAGCGGCGCTGAGCGAGAGCCTCCGGCAGATCGGGGTGCCGTACGACGACGCGCACCTGCAAACGTACCGGCTGCACAACGCGGAGCTATGGGAGAAGCTCGAGCGCGCCGAGGTCACGAGGGACACACTGCAGTCCGAACGATTTCGGCGCCTGTTCGATGCCTTTGCGATCGACGCAGACCCGTCGGCATTCAACGCGCGATACCTCGAGAACCTCGGACACCGTGCCGATTTGATCCCCGGCGCGCGCGCCGTCCTGGACGCCGTGCGAAATCACGTTGAGCTGCTGCTCATCACTAACGGGTTCTCCCGCGTACAGCGCTCGCGGCTTGCCCACTCCGGGTTGCTCCCGCTCTTCGCTTCCATCGTCATTTCCGAGGAAGTCGGATCGGCCAAGCCCGACGCCGCGATGTTTGACGCCGCTCTCCGGGCGGCAGGGGCCCCACGTCGAGAGACCGTTCTGATGGTCGGAGACAGCCTGTCATCAGACATCCGAGGCGGAATCGCATGCGGCCTCGATACCTGTTGGTACAACCCGGCCAGGGCAGCCCGCCCGCCCGACGTCCATCCGACGTACGAGATCGGTCAACTTCGTCAGCTTGCCAACATCGTCACCCCATCGGAAACCGCCGCATGAGACCTGTCGTCGCCGTTGCGACGAAGGTGTACACTGCCAGCGGAGGTGGGATTGCATGGGTGCGGGAAAGATCGTACGCGTCGTGTTCGGCGCACTTCTGGCGCTTCTTGCCATCGGGCTTCTGATTGCAGGAGGCACGCTTCTCTGGGCATACGAGACACAACGCGATGCAGACGGGTTCTTCACGACACCGACCGTCTGGCTTGAGACGGACGGGTACGCCATCGTCACTTCCGAGGTCGACTTGGCATCCCATCCGGGCGACTGGTGGCCAACGCGGGCCCAGGCAACGGCCCGTCTTGTGGTCCGTGCCGCCGCAGACCAGGAGATCTTCGTCGGGATCGCCGCCGAGCAGGACGTCACCGCATACCTTGCCGGCGTGGCGTACGCCCAGATCCGCGACATCTCGGATAGACCGATGCAGTTCGACGTCACCTCGTACAACGGCTCCGCCCCGACGACTCGTCCGGACGAACAGCCGTTCTGGGCCGTTCACGATCAGGGAACCGGAACGCGGACGATCACCTGGGATCTCGCGCGAGGCACGTGGATGGCCGTCGTCATGAACGCCGATGCGTCCCCCTCAATCACGGTCTCCGCCGTCGGCGGCGGGCGGCTCCCGGTGTTGCGGCCTATTGCATACGGACTTCTCGGCCTTGGCTTGCTCCTCTGCGGCCTGGCTGCACTGCTCCTCTCACATCGGCACGTCGATCGGCCGGCGCACGTATCGCCGGCCGCGATCGAGCATCCGGGACGCTATCCTGCGATGCTCGAAGCCGTCCTCGACGAGCCGCTCAGCCCGGCGTTATGGTTGGTCAAGTGGTTTCTCGCGATTCCCCACTACGTCGTCCTCGCCTTCCTCTGGGCCGGGTTCGCGCTGCTGAGCGTCGTTGCGTGGATCGCGATCCTGTCTACCGGGCGCTATCCACGAGGGTTGTTTGACTTCAACGTCGGTGTAATCCGCTGGACGTGGCGGGTCGCGTACTACGCATACAGCGGCCTGGGAACCGATCGATACCCGCCGTTCACGCTCCAGGATGCAGCGTATCCAGCCTCCTTCTCCGTACCGTATCCCGAGCAGCTATCCCGCGGACTCGCGCTCGTGAAGTGGTGGCTCCTCGCGATTCCTCACTACATCATCGTCGGTGCCTTGACAAGCGGAATCGTGCTCTGGTCATCGGAAGCAGCCGCTGCATCCGGAGACGCGGGTACGTGGCAAGCGGGGATTGGATTCATCGGCGCGCTCGTGCTCGTGGCTGGATTCTCTCTGCTGTTCACCGGCCGGTACCCGCGCGGGCTGTTCGACCTGATCATGGGACTCAACCGCTGGGCATTCCGTGTCTTCGCATATGCCGCACTGATGACCGACGAGTATCCGCCGTTCCATCTCGACATGGGCGGGCAGGAGCCCCGCCAGCCGCTCGACTAGCCCCAAAGGTGGTGCTACTCGGGCGAAGCAGGCTCAAGGTCGCCGCGATCCGGGACCAAGGACTCGAGGTTCCGGATTGATGGCACGACGAAGCCGGCAAATCCCAGGACGACGCCGACGGCTCCGGCCAGTACCATCATGAGCCCCATCCCGGCTCCGGCTCCGCTTCCCACCAGCCAGCCGAAGATTCGCACCCCCGCGCCACCCGTCCGCATCAGCGGCTCGAAGACGTAGTCGGCCAGTGTGCCGGCCAAGAGCATGCCGATCGGGGACGCAATCGACGCGATCATCCCACGGTAGGCAAACACGCGCCCCTGTACGTCGAGCGGGACCTTTCTCTGCCAGATCACACTGCTCGTCGCGCTGGCGAACTGGGTGAAGAAGACCACGCAGAACGCGCCCGCCGCCCACAAGGCAAACCCCCGCCCGATGCCCATCAGCGTCGGGCCGAGCAGCATGGCGAAAACGATGCTCGTGAAGATCCCTGCAATGCGCCGCTTCGGCCCGCCCCAGATGGACATCACGGCGCCGCCCGCCACCCCTCCGATCCCGAACACCATTTGCACCGCGCCGAGCATGATCTCGTTCGTACCCGTTCGCGCAAGAATCATCGGAGACTGGATGGAGAACGAGAACGTCAGGACGAGGTTGAGCACCGCATACGAGATCAACAGGTACAACAGAGGACGCCGCTGCAGCAGGAAACGGAACCCAAACGCCGATTGCTTCCACACGCTCCCCTTCGCGTGCGTTCCCTCGTCGCTCGGCTCGGGCCGTGGAATGGAGACGAGAATCAGCATCGCAACGGCGAACAGGAACGTCGCGAGATCGATCATCATGATCCCATCCACTCCGATGAATCCGATCAACGCGCCGGCCATGACCGGAGCGACAATTCCCGTGGCGCTGCCCACCATGCCCACCATGCCCTGTGCCCGTCCGTAGTGCTTCTGCGGGATCATCGTGGAAATCGCGGCCATGTAGGCGGGGTTCTGGAACGCTTCGCCCGCCCCGGCAATCACGGCCACAAGGTAGATGTGCCAGATCTCCAGTTCTCCGAGAGCGAACATCAGGAGCAGAAACAGCGTGGACAGGCCCGCGACGAGATCGCCGCAGATCATGACCTTCTTCCGACTCCATCGGTCGACGAACGTCCCGGCAAACGGGCTGACTACGATCATCGGGATCAGCGAGAACAGACCGACCAGCGCGAGCGCGGTCGCTCGTCCCGTCGCCTCCCACGCCCAGATCGTGAGACCGAACCGCGTCATCGACGAACCGATGATCGAGACGAATTGCCCGACCCACACGAGGGAGAACCCAAGCATCCCCCCGAACCGCTCCCCGCTCTCCCGCTGTCCCCGTACCATCAATGCCCTCCGTTGTCGGTCGGCGCGGGGTCGCCCCGCTGCCACAATCATACGTCACCGTAGGGACCCCGTCGGTTCAATGCCGTTCGCACGACGAGACGCCAGTCGCGGCCTCGTCCACCAGCACGCCCAGGCCAATTGAACCACACGCGCCGCCACGCTAGGATGACGCGTGTGGCGTACGCAACCGTTCCTGGGGGGGGTGCCGTCTTGCCGGATGACAAGCGTCAGGCCATTCTTGACGCGGCGATTCACAGCTTCGCGCGGAAAGGGTACCACGCAACCCGAATCAGTGACATCGCAGACCGTGCCGGGATTGGAAAGGGAACGGTGTACCTCTACTTCGAGAGCAAGGCCGACGTTCTGATCTCCATCTTGCAGACGTTCGTCGACGAGGTCCTCTCGTTCGCCGATGAGTTGATGCGCGAGTCCGTCACCGCTCGGGAGGGAATCGAGCGGTTCTTCCGACACGGATTCGCTCGCATTGCGGAGAACCCGGACCTTCTCACCGTCCTTGGACAGCGGTTGTTCCTTTCCGATCCGGCGATGCAACGACGAGGCGAGGAGTTCTTCCGCTCCATCATCCTCCGGATTGTCAGCAAGATCGCCGCCGTAATGGACGCAGGGCAGGTCCGAACCTACGATCCTACGATTATCGCGTGCGCGGTCATCGGAGCCATCAACACGTTTGAGCTGTACCACGTCCTCCACCCCGACGAGGACCCGGCCGAGTCCATTCCGCGTATCACGTCTGAGCTGACGCGATTCTTCATCGAAGCACTGGTACCGGACCCTTCCGGTTGATCGGCCTCCCGCGCGCCACGTCCGATGAACCCCCATGCGCCCTGCACCGACGTATACGTGTCGAGCGGAGCTCGTCTCGACCCAGCACAAGACCAAGGAGACCGACATGACCTTTTCGATCGTTGCCGTAGACAGGAGACAGAGCGAGGCGGGGCTGGCCATCGCCTCGTGCTGCTGGGATGCCGGGCAAGTCTGCATGGCGTGGCACGACCTGGGCGCCATGGCGTCGCAGGCAAGCGGAAATCTCTCCCTGCTCGGCCACTTTCGTGATCGCCTGACGCAGAAAGCGGACCTCGACACCATCCTGGAGCACTTCCGCGCGGTCGACGAGCGCATCGAGACCCGCCAGATTGGTATGGTGTCAATCGCAGGGGGGGCGCTGGCGTTTACCGGAGCGGAGTGCAGCCCATGGGCGGGGCACCGGACCGGTGCGGATTACTCCTGTCAGGGCAACATCCTCGCCGGCCCCGAGGTCGTAGACTCCATGACCGACGCGTTCGAGACAACGAGCGGTCCGCTGTACAGGCGGCTGTACGCCGCTCTAGCCGCTGGCGATGCAGCCGGCGGCGACCTGCGCGGCCGGCAGAGCGCGCGCCTGGCCGTCAAGAAGGCGGAGCGAGGTCAGCCCGGCACCCATACGCTCCTCGACATTTCCATCAAAGACCACGAGAACCCCGTCAACGAACTCGGCCGCATTCTCGGCGTGGGCGAGGAGCTGATGGACATCCTCGGTCGCGTGGACGCGTTCTCCAGGGCGTCTGACGCAGAGAAACCCGGGGTTCTCCGCGAGCTCCGCGGATTCCTTGACGACAAGCGACACTGCCGCTATCTCGACTGGTGGGAGACCCTCGCAACGAGTTCCTGCGAAATCGGCGATCTTGAGGGCGCCGTCGACGCGTATCGCGTCTACCTACAGATCAACCCCGCACTCGCTGGCGTTGTGCGAAGGAGTGCCGAAGCCGGCGCGATCCCGCGCAAGGTTGTCGACCGCCTCTTCGGAGACGAAGGGCCCCCAGGAGAATAAGCGCCGCGCGGTATCCGAACGCAGCGACTGCAAGGATTCGAGCCGCCGCCCGTCGAAGAGGATTGCCTAGCAGCGCGATCGCGTTCCATGGTCTCCGGGCTCGGCGGTCGAGTCGCGGATGATGATCTCAGGAGCAATCTTGACCTGACGAGCGGCCGACTGTGCCTTGCCCGACGCGTTGATCCTCTCGAACAGCATCACTCCGGCCGTGTAGCCAATCTCGTACGGTTTCTGATCGACAACCGTGAGATTGGGCTTGAGTACGACCGCACAATCCAGATCATCGAAACCGACCAGAGAGACCTCCTTCGGACACTCCAGCTCCAGTTCCCGGAGGGCTTTCAGCGCGCCCAGCGTCATCGGGTAGTTGGTCGCAAACACCGCCGTGGCGTCGGTATTCTGCAGTAGGTGTTTGGTTGCTTCACACCCTTCTTCGATGTGAGAGTACGCGTCAAGCACGAGGTCGGAGTCAAGCGGGATGCCGTGGTCCAGGAGCGCTTTCTGGTACCCGAACAGCCTCTCCTTGAACGTCTGGATCTCTCGAACGCCCGTCAAAAGCCCGATCCGGGAGTGGCCGAGCTTGATCAGATGGCGCGTAGCCTCGTAGGAGCCTTCGACGCTGTCTGCAAACACCTGGTCCACTTCGAGGCGCTCGATCTGCCGTACAACAAGAACGATCGGCAGACCGCTGTCCAGAAGCGGTCGTACGCTTTCCCGACCTCTCGGGCTGGGTGCAACGATAATGCCGTCCACGCCGTGCTCCGCCAGCGTCAACATGCATGCCCGTTCCTTCGACGGCTCATCCCGCGTATTGCAGTACCAGATGTTGTACCGATGGAGTTCCGCTTGCTCTTCGATGCCCTCGGCCATGATCTGGAAGAACTGGTTCCGCGGATCAGGTAGGAGAACCCCGATCGAGAAGCTCCTCCCCTTTCGAAGGCTTCGCCCGACGGCGGAGGGGTGATACCCGAGTTCCTCGATGGCCGATCGAACACGTTGCTGGAGTTCGCTGCTGACGAAACGCGTCCCGTTTACGACGTTCGAGACCGTGGCGATCGACACCCCCGCTCGTCTCGCAACGTCCTTAATCGTCGGTTTCTCCCGTGACACGTTCCGAGTTCCTCCGATAGTTCCTTCCGTTGTGCGGTATCCTATCGCTCATGATACACAACGACACCCTCACCGCATAGACACGCTCCCCTACGACCGGCCAAGCACCGACAGCAGCTGCGTGTACTCCGGAACCAAATCGTCCGTGAACCGCCGGATGCCTTCCGCCGTTTTCGGATGACGGATCATCTCCTCCAGTACCCGGAACGGGATCGTTGCAATCTGCGCGCCGGCGAGCTCGGCGGCGCGAGCGTGCCCGACGTGTCGTATGCTGGCCGCGATCACTTCGCACTCCAGACCGTACGTGTCGAGGATCTGCACGATCTCCCGAACCAGACGACTCCCCGGCATCGCGCCGATCACGTCCTGGGACTCCTCGGCCGTGTCCGCGAAGTCGTCGACTCGCCCCATGAACGGGCTGACGTACTTCGCTCCAGCTTTCGCAGACAGGAGGGCCTGCTCCGGCGTCATCACCAGCGTTGCATTGACGGGAACCCGTTCATCGGAGAGCCGCTTCATGGCGCGCAGCCCCTCGAAGTCCGAAGCCTCGCCTCCGGTGCTCGTGTTCACTGGAACCTTGATTACGACGTTCTCACGAACCGGGTTGAATCGCCGATACAGCCCCATCGCTTCGTCCACCATCGTATCGGCATCCAGGCTGGCGACCTCCAAGCTGACGGGCCCGGCCACAGTCCGGCAGATCCGCTCGATGTACGCCTCGATGTCGACTCCGCTCTTGCCGTCAACCGCTCGACGAATCAGCGTCGGATTCGTCGTGAGCCCGTCCACGATTCCCCACGAGCACGCCTCTTCGATCTCACGGAGTTCGGCGGTGTCAATGAAGATTTTCATCCCTTACTCGCTTCCCGCTGACGGTTGCGAAGCATCCCGACACGCTTCAAGGAAGAACTGCACGAAGGTCGCTCCAGGATCCTGCACACCCTTCGCTTGATCCCCGAGCCACCGCGCTCTCCCGACGCGGGGCGAAAGGTTCACCGTGTTCTCCGCCCCCTCCTTGGCGGCGATCGCCGCGGCACTGAGAACGTCATGCCAACCCATTCCTCCACCGACGGCATCCTCCGCTGCTTGACAGGCAGGGACGAGCGCGTCCAGGATCGTTCGATCCCCGACGTTCGCCCGCCCCCGTGTCGCGATGCCTTCCGCTGCTCCCTTGAGCATCTCCGCGAAGTCTTCCACAGCAATCCGATCCCTTCCTTCGATGCACTTGCCGGCGTGCATAAACGCTGTCGCGAAGAACACGCCGAAGGTCGAAGCGGCAGCATTGTTGAACGTGAGTCCCAATGACTGAAGCAGACGGGAAGGGGGGTCTCCTTCCAGTTCGTCGAGCTTGCTCTCAATGGCAGTGAACCCCTTGTCGACGGTGATCCCCAAATCGCCATCGCCGCAGGCAGCATCCAGCGTCCGCAGTTGGTCACACTTCCCCTTGAGATCGGTTGCGATCGCGCGGAACGCTAGCCGCAGATCCTCAGCGCCAAGCGACTCGGATGACATATCCACCTTCCTTTCCGATGAAGCCGGCTCGCCATGCACGACGAGCCGGGCCAGGCCGCGTTCCTCTACGGTTGGCAGACCTGCTGAAGCAAGAACGGGGAATAGCAGGGGGCATCTAGGAGACTGCGAAGCTCTGCATCCAGACGCAGCAGGCTAATGGACGCGCCCTTCATCTCCATCGACGTCGCGTACTCGCCTACAAACGCGCGATGGATGCCGATTCCGCGCTCCTTCAGGATGGCGGCAGCCCGTCGATACATGATGTACAGCTCAGAAGGTGCTGTCGCACCGAGACCGTTTACGAGTACGGCGACTTCGTCACCCGAGGCAAACGGCAGGTCAGCCAGCACACGCTCCATCATGAAATCGACGATGTCGTCCGCGCTTTTCAGGGGACCACGTTCGATCCCTCGCTCGCCGTGAATGCCCATCCCGATTTCCATCTCCGCCTCGTCCAGAGAGAACGTCGGGACGCCGGCCGCGGGAATCGTGCATGGCGACAACGCCACACCCATGGTCCGCGTATTCGCACCAGCCGCCTCCGCAACGCGCTTGACCTCGTCCAGCGACGCTCGCTGCGCCGCCTTCGCACCCGCAAGCTTATAGGCGAAGAAGATGCCTGCGATCCCACGGCGAGTCCCGCGATCCTCAGGTGGCGCGGACGCGATGTCGTCCGCACCGAGCACGGTTTCCACTCGGATCCCGTCAGCGGCGGCCATCTCCGCGGCCATGTCGAAGTTCAGCACATCGCCACCGTAGTTCCCGTAAAGGTAGAGAACGCCTTCGCCCGAGTCGATCGCGCGCGTCACCTCGAGCATCTCCTGCGCGGAGGGGGACGAGAACACGTCACCGATTGCGACGCCGTCCGCCAACCCGTTGCCGAGATACCCGAGAAAGAGCGGGATGTGTCCGGAGCCTCCTCCCGTAGCGATGCCGACCTTCCCCTCAATCGGGGCGCCGGCGACGACGAGCCCACGCGTACCTCGCTCGGAGGCTGCAGCAGCCTTGAGGTGGTCCGGGTGCGCCACGAGGATGCCTTCAATCATCTGATCCACGTATGAATCGGGTGAGTTCAGGATCTTCTTCATCTGTCCCCCTTCCGCGGATTCGGGTTCTCTCGGCCTAGAGTTCCTTCGCGAGCCACTTCACCATGTTGATCAGGAACTTCGTGTAGCCTTCCTTCCAGTCAACCAGACCGCGGCCCCAATGCGGTGCGTAGTCGGTGGCCAAGGCGAAGGTTCGACCCTTCTCGAACGTCCCCGCGACCATAATGGGATCGCCGTTGTACTCCGCGATCAATTCGCTGTCCGGCCGTTGCACCACCTCGTTGTAGCCGGAGAAGAGCACCGGTGCGTTCTTCCAATCCACGCCGTTCACAATGGGATGCTCGGGCTTCACGATCGTCGGAATCATCCCCTCGGAGAGCTCGACGCGGTCATCCCACGGGTGACAGGTAACGGGCAGCACGTCTTCCAACGGAGTCTTGTGCCATTTGGCCTGGCCGAACATACCGCCAAAGGACATCCAGCCCCCGATTCCTGCGATCCCGCCTCCGGCCACGACGAAGTCCTTGAGTCTGCCCAAGCGGTTCTTCCCCATGGGGCAGTTCAGGAACCGATCCTCGTACATGATGATGGTATCGGTGCCGATGTCACTGACGATGACCACGTCGTACTTGCTGAAGTCGTGGGGGAAATCCCGCTGTGCGCTGTGGGTGGGGATATAGTCAACTTCGATTCCCGGATCACTTCGGAGTGCCCGAAGGGCATGATCAGCTTCTCCGTGGACCACGCCATCCGTCCAGGCGTTCATCCCCTTCAAGTAGGTGGTCACGAGAATCACTTCATCGCCAGCGTACAGTACCTTGATCATTCGATGCCTCCCTTTCCTACGTCGATCGTTAGAGTTTGATGTCGCGCATCGGTCTGCGCCCCAAAACACAGATACCCAGAAGTGCGATAACCAGAATCAGTCCTTGCGCGATGTCCTTCGCGTAGAACGGAAGTCCGATCATCGTGAATCCATTGCTCAGACTCGCCATGAACACGGCCGACAGGACAATGCCCGGCGCGTTGACTACGCCTCCCTTCAGGAAGAGACTCCCGAGGAAGACGGCGATCACCGTTGGGAAGAGGTACCCCTGACCGATCGTGGGGTTGGCCGCACGAAGCATCGAGATCAGGAGAAGGCCCGCGACGCCGGAGAGCGCGCCTCCAAGAACGAACGCGAGCGTTCTGTTGAATCGAACGTTGAGTCCGACATGGCGTGCCGCGTCCGGGTTTCCACCGCTTGCGTACATATAGCGACCGCGGCGCGAGTATCCGTAGAAAATCACCGCGGCAATCCCAATGATCGCAAACGTGAAGACCGCGTTCGGTATCACCCCGAACGTATAGCTGCTTCCGAACAGCTTGTAGAACGTCGGGACATGAAGCGGATAGATCTCGGCCCCGCCGGTGACGTACTTCGCAATCCCCTGCAGGAAGATCATCATCCCCATCGTTGCGATGAACGCCGGAATCCTCGCTCGAACGACAAGGAGGGAATTGACGAATCCAACGGCAGTACCAAGAGCCATCCCGACCACGAAGATCAGAAATGGATTCATCTCGTTCATCATCATCGTGATCGCAATGACTCCAACGAGTGATGTGTTTGCCGCGAAGGACATGTCGAAGTCGCCGTTGATAACGATCCCTCCGAGACCGAGGCCGAGGATCCCGATGATGCTTGCCTGACGGATAATGCTGAAGATGTTGATTGCGCTATAGAAACGGGACTGGAGAAGTGCGAACACAATCCAGATCACGATCGCAGCGAACAGGAGCCCATACTTCACCAAGAACATCCGCCAGCCGCCTGAAGGTCCTCCTTCAAGCTCTTCCTGATGTCCGCGTACGTCAGATGTCTTGTCATCTCTAGTCATCGACACATGCCCCCTAGAACGCCCATTCCAGGACCTGCTCCTGGTTCTCGATTTCGTCTCGCCGTAGCTCCTTCACGATTGTCCCATCCTTGAAGACGCAGACCCGATCGGAGATCCCGATGACTTCGGCAAGCTCGGAGGAGATGAAAATCACGCCCAGTTGGTACTTCTCGGCAAGTCGACGAAGGAGTTCGTAGATCTCATGCTTGACGCCGATATCGATACCCTGCGTCGGTTCGTCGAGAATGATCACCGAAGCATCCTCTCGCCGTGCAAGCCAACGGGCAATCAGGATCTTCTGCTTGTTGCCACCGCTTAGGCTGTCAACCTCTTGCTGGATGTCCGTGTACACCAGACGGAGTTCTCCGTCGTCGGCGATCGTCTTCGCGGCGCTGGCTTCCGCTCGATGGTTGATCAACCCAAACCGATTGACGAAGCGCGAGATAACCGGCAGCGTGAGGTTCTCTTTCAGATTGAAACTCGAGAACAGACCGTGCCGTGCTCGGTCCTCCGGTACGAGGAAGACACCGTTCTGGATCGCCCGCTTCGGGTCTCCGATCTTGATCTCCTCGCCGCGCAGTCGCACGGTACCGGCCGTTTGCTCGCTCAGTCCGAACAACAGCTCGGCCAGCTCCGTTCGGCCCGATCCCACAAGCCCGTAGAACCCCACGACCTCACCCGGAGCGAGAGAGAATGTGACATCGTGAAGCTTCCCGTTGTCCGAAACATTTCTCACTTCTAGCAGCGTCTCATCCGATGGGTTCGCGTTGACCGTCGGGTACAGGTCCTGGATGTCGCGGTTCGTCATGTGGCGGATGCAGGCATCGCGATCGAGGCGGTCCGCATCCTCCGTCGCGACCCGGACACCGTCTCGAAAGATGGTGATCCGGTCGGCGATCTTGAAGACCTCTTCGAGCTTGTGCGAGATGAAGATCACGCCTACGCCTTGCGAGACAACATTCCGGATCACCTCATACAGCATCTCCGTGTCTCGGTGGGTCAGACTCGCCGTTGGCTCATCCAGCAGCAACAGGCGTGGCTTGTGGAACAGCGCACGGAGGATCTCGATCACCTGCTGCTCGGAAGGACGCAGTGCCTCCACCTCGCTGTCCAGATCCACTTGTGCCCCGACGCTGTCCCGAATCTCGCGAGCCGTCCTCCGGGTCTTCGACTCGTGGATCAGCGATCCGTAACGCGTACTCTCCCGTCCGAGGCAGATGTTCTGGGCTCCTGTAAGAAACGGGATGAGATTCCGTTCCTGATACACCATGCTAAGACCGGCTAGAAGCGCATCGTGCGGAGAGCGGAACGACACGCGGTTCCCCTCGAGGAGCACCTCGCCGCTCGTCTGCCGATAGACGCCGGACAGCACCTTGCAGAACGTGCTTTTCCCCGCGCCGTTTTCTCCGAGCAAGGCATGCACCTCACCGGAACGCACCGCGAAGTCTACGTCGTTTACCGCAATCACTCCGGGAAACACCTTGGTTAGGTGTTTTGTTTCGAGCACAAGAGCGCTGGGCATCGCGTGTTCTCCTGCCTTTCGTACTCGATCAAGGGACTGCAGTGGCCCCAAGTTCCGTCGCGCGGTGTGGGGCCACTGCAGTTCTCACCGTATTCGTGGGGCTAGATCGTGTACGGATCTCCCCAGTTGTACCATACGTCCTCGCCGGCGTTCGGGTCGTAGTAGTCGAACAGGCTGTGAACCGACGCGCCGACCGGCGGGCAGTTCTCTTCCGTCACGAGGCCGCCCTTGCAGTAGATGACCTTGGAGATCGGCACCATCGAGCCCGCGGTGTACGGCGCGATGCCTTCGACCTGGATCTCGTTGATTGCCTCCATCAGCGTGTGGCAGTACAGCTCGAACGGCTGTGCGTAACTCGCGACGAACGGCTCGCTCGGATCCCGGATCAGGCGGAACGCTTCCGCGCCGCCGTCGATGCCGGTGCAGAAGATGTCTTCGGCCGTGTACCCTCGGTCTAGGACGGCCTTCGCCGCGAACATGCCAAGCGTGTCCCATCCGCCGAAGACCCATTTGATCTCGTCCCCGAAACGAGTCAGCCAGTTGTCCATGAAGTCGTACGAATCTCCGGAGTAGTTCTCCATCGTGACCCACTCCGTGGCGAGTGACACCATGTTCGGGAAGTCGTCGATGATCGGTGTAGCGGCGGCCGCGCGACGGCGGGCGATGTGCCACTTACAGCTAAGATAGACCACGCCGCCAACGTTACCGAGACGGTTCAGGCCGTAGTACGCCACCTCAGCACCGGCGATTCCACCAGGCATGGTCGCGTTGACGATAACGCCCGGCATCGGCTCGGTATCAAGGCAGTAGACGCCAATCCCCTGCTCGCGCGCCAGCGCGATCACGTCCGTCAAGCCCTGGACGTGCACGTACTGCAGGATGATCGCGTCCACACCCGCGTTGATCAGCGTTTCCATCATGTCATGCTGCGGGCCGATCTCGCCTCCGGCCATTTCAACTCTCGCCGTCCAGCCACGCTCCGCGCACTCAATCTCGAAGTGTTCGACGTTCCGTATACACGATTCCGACGACAACGAATGTCCGACAAATGCGATCACAGGACTGTCAGACAGCGGGTCGGGCATCGGGAACTCATCATCGACTGCCAAGCAACCGAGACCGAGAATCAGCACGAGCACACTCAGTGAAACAATGACTCTTCTTGCATTCATCCTTGCGTTCTCCTCCTCACTGTTCAACCTCTGTAGTTGCTATATTAAGCACCCTGTCTATCTTTTGTCTGACCCAGTGACCAACCTCCCTTCAGCAATCAATGAGTTAAACGTTTCACGCATTCTGTCACGAAACGCGACCGATGTCAAGCGGAGGAGTCCCGTTCGCGCGTTGCCCACTATAATGCAGTTTGTATTTCACTTTTGCTTGCAGAGACTCGACATGATCTGCCGCGCTCTCCTGCCGCGACAACGCGGGTACTGAGAAAAACTGACCGCATTTCACTCATCGCATGACGCGGACCTTCGAGGCGATCGAGCGAGTCGTTGCCACGGATTGGGCGCACGCCGGGAACGCTCGTCCCAACCAACCGAAGACGGCAGCTTCCGGTCACGTCCAGTCAAGTGGTATACGGATGACGACGCATCGCACCATCCATCAGCCTGCCAGTTGAGCCACCAGCTCCTTTGCCTCTGAAGTTGTTTCTTCGATTGGCTCCTCGGTGGTTGACTTCTGCAAGACTCCGATGGACACGTAGCGACGAGAGACCATCGCCTCGTCGTTGTACTCCGCAAGCACTGCGCCGATCAGGCGGATGATCGCCTTCCGGTTGGGAAAGATCCCCATCACATCGCTACGCCGCCGGATCTCCCGATTCGCTCGCTCCTGAGGGTTGTTCGACCAGATCTGACGCCACACGGATTCAGGAAAGGCAGTGAATGTCAAGATCTCTTCCCCTGCTTCCTCAAGCATCTGGGCGGCTGCTGGAAACCGATGGGACAGCTCGTCAATCACCCGTTGATGCTGTGCCCAGACTTCTTTGGCTGTCGGCTGAGCGAAAGCGGAGCGCACCAATGTAGCAACGAGTCCCTGGGCTCTCTTGGGAACCTTGGTGAGTAGATTGCGCATGAAGTGGGTTCGGCAGCGTTGCCACGAACTCCCGGGAAGTTCCCTGGCAATGGCGTCCTTGAGTCCGCTGTGCGCGTCCGAGACCGCAACCTTCACGCCGTTGAGCCCTCGCCCCACCAGGCTACGCAGAAACTCTGACCACCCCGCACCATCTTCACTGGTCATCACATCGAGTCCTAGGATCTCTCGGTGTCCATCGGCGTTGACGGCAGTGGCAATCGCCGTGACCACATTGACAACACGTCCACCTTCCCGGCATCGCTGCGTCATTGCATCCAACCACAGGAAGGGGTACGGACCTGTGTCGAGTGGACGCGTGCGAAAGCCTTCGACGAGTGGATCGAGTTCCTTGGCGAGCTCGGAGACCTGGCTCTTACTCATCCCTTCCATGCCGAGGGTGCGCACCAATCCATCGATCCTGCGTGTTGAGACCCCGCGTACGTAGCATTCAGTCGCCACTTGGACGAGTGCACGTTCGGATCTGCGACATGACTGAAGGAGCCAGTCAGGGAAGTAGCTGCCTTCGCGCAGCCGTGGAATGGCGAGGTCGATGGATCCCACTCGGGTGTCCCAGCGGCGTTCACGGTAGCCGTTTCGACGGTTCACACAATCCGGGCTGGCTTTCCGGTATGGTGCTCCACAGACTGCGTTCGCTTCAGCCGACATGAGCGTTTTGACCATCGCCTTCACCATCTCCTGCAGGAGATCCTTGTCCGCATCCTCGATCTGCTTGCGCAGCCAGACCAGACTGTCTACTCTTTCCTTGACCATCGCTTCCTCCTCGGTGCCGAACTAGTCGGCGTTTTCTTGATCTCCGAAGATGGTAGCGATGGTCGCTCTTTCCGTGCCCACCTCACTTCGCTCTCAATACACCATGCCTGTGGACTCTAACCGCTGACCTTCGATCAGTGGCGCGAAGGGGAGATCGCAGAGCTTGTTCTGTTTGTGGAAGCAGCCCCAATAGTGTGGTGGGAAGAACCAGTTCTCAGCTTCGGTACTAGACAGATTGTCGACGGTGAGATCCGCGAGCAGCAGGTGAACAACTACACGTGGGGGACAGCACCATCCTTCTTGGACAAGCTGGGTCGTGGCATCGGTGGAGCAGTCAGGATCCTAAGCTCTCTTCTGCTAGGCCTGCTTATCGTCGTCTCCGCTGTCTTCATCTACATGACCTTTCGCGACTTCACGACTCATGCACCGCTTGCCACACGAAAAGAGGAGTACGAAAAATCAGTACTCAGCTGGCTCGAAGCAAGACCTGAATTCGATGAGCCAAGCCGCCGTCTGTTCATGGATATAGCAGAGAAGCCAAGTCACCTAGGCTGCGTCAAGCTGCTGGAGAGCGACTCGATCTCCTCTACGCAGCTCAAGGACTTCCCCCGGTGTCCAGATGAGCCAATGTTCTCGACGGGGAAGACCAGACTGCTGGGCATTCTGATTGGGGCTGTCATTCTGCTCGCCTTCACACTGACCGCCATTGAGCTCCTTGCCAGCGTCTGATTCGCCAAGAGAGACGGGTTCTCGTGAGTTGTGGATAGTATGGCCGGAAACGCGAACAGCGGAGCCCCACCACGGGAAACTAGAGGACAACACTCCCCGGATACTGCAAATCGAATCTGGCTCTGGTCGTATCCTCTGCGAAACGGGAGGTGATTGGAGTGATCTGTGATTCGCGCGACGGCACCGAGACGATCGATCCGGATACTCTCTGCATACAGGTCCACTGAGTAAGGAGGCATCCGGTGAAGACTCTGATTCTGAAGGCGAGCCCGCGAAACGATGGGAACACAGCGACAATGGCCGACCGGTTCGCGGCGGGCCTGCGCGACGTCGGAGAAGACCACATCACGGAGTTCTGCCTCAACGACCTCTCCATCCGACCCTGTCAGGCGTGTAACCGCTGCCTCCAGCCGCCGTATGAAGGCTGCATCCTCGACGACGACTTCATGACAGTCTATCCCGCGTTTCGAGCGGCCGATCTCCTCGTGTTCGCCGCCCCCATCTACTGGTGGCACCTGTGCGCACAGATGAAGACGTTCGTCGACCGCATGCATCCGATGCTGACCTTCGACCGCGACCACTGCCTGCCGACCAAGGACCTGGTACTGATCACGGCGTGCTTCGCCGAGGACCCCTACGGCGTCGGTCTTGCGATCAAGACACTCGAATCGATCGCCGGCTGGGCGGGGATGGACTTCCACGTCGTTCGTCACCACTCCGCCGTTCACCACGTTCGAGAGGACGCTGCAAAGCAGCAGGAGGCGTTTGACCTGGGACGGTCGTTCGGTGCACGGAGAAGCCCTGCGGTCTCGGTCCCCTGTCCGGTGGACGGGTGCGGGTTTCGGTTCCGCAGCGTCGATCATGCCGCAATGCATGTCGTGATGGCGGCCGGCGATGATCACCTACGATGGAAGGCGGAGAACCTGTCGGAGCCTCACACCCTGTCGAACACGCACGCACTATGCGCCGAAGCGCAGGAGCTCCTCGTCAAAGCGGCGTAGCTTCCCTTGCTACAACAGCTCCCGGATCGCGTCTACGAGCACGCGCGTCGCGCGGCAGTCGTCTTCGTTGTAGTCGAGAATCCGCTGGCGGATGCTCGGGTCGCCTGTCTCAACCCAGCGGTGGAACCACTCGATCGAGCCGGCGCCGGACGGATCGCTGTCCCGCCACGTGAATCCGAGGAAGGCCGCCAGCGGCTTGAGGGACAACGACGTCGTCGGCCACACCATCCGCGACCGCGTCACATCGGTGTACAGGTCGACGAACCGCTCGTCGTCGAACAGGCTGAGCACGTCCTCTTCGCTCGCGACATCCGGATAGCGCGCGGCAAGCTGCCTCCAGATCGTCCGCTCGTAGTGTGAGTAGTAGTACACAGCCGCGCGCGGATGGCTGCAAACGTACGCCCACGCGGCGGCGAACGCCTCCCGCTCGCCATCGCCGGTTACTTCGTCGGCGAAGAACGGAATGTATCGTTCACCGTCCGTTCGCCGATCGCGGCGCTCGACGAATCCGTGCAAGTAGCACAGGTCGCGGAATGGATCCGTCTCCACATCGAAGAACAACTCAACCGTAGCGCTTGGCAAGACAACAGATTCGGCCAGAACAGGGGTCGGTGACGGTTGTTTCTGCAGCACCGCTCGTGCGTGGTAGGATCGCAGCATCTTCTCGCCGATCCCCGGAATCGAGCTCTTCCCATCCACGATCAGATCCTCCAGTCGCGTACCTGCAAGGGCAGCGACGGTTGCAAGCTCCTTTGGGAACTTCTCGCGTCGACTCCGGCCGAGATCGGGAATGAGCGTCAAGTCATCGGCCGCCACAATCTCCCGCCGACAGTGGGTTCGCCAGTGACACAGCGAACATGCGCCGATCAGCGCCGGCCGCGTCTGCATGGTTCGATCGACGATCGCTTCGGCGTCGGCCAGCACAGCCTCGTACTCCGCCTGCATCGTGTGCCGTACGCCGCAGCTCCGCGGCCGAGCGAAGTCGTACGACACCTCACGACCATGGACATCCCAGATGAACGCGGTCATCGACTGCGACAGCCCCTCCTTTCGAAGGACGTCGGCGTACAGCGCAAGCTGCACAGCGTAGTGCTTCTTCGGTTTCCCGTCGGCGTCCTCGCTGATGCCCTCCACACCCGCGCCGCTCTTGATGTCGCCCGCGGTGTAGCCGCCGTCCGCACGCCGCAGCAGGTCCGGCTCGCCAAGCAGCCGTCCGTGCGCGATGCGCCCGCCGTAGATCAACGGTTCGCCGTCGGCCATTGCCTGTCGTGTCATCCGTTCCCGCTGGTCGCGCGGCACATTCCCTAGGTTCAGATAGAATGCCCCGAGTTCCCGCATCGTTCTTTCCTCGAACGCGTCGCCGCGCTCCCACAGGAGTTCGACAAACGGATTCACCGGATCCCTCTCGGCCGGATCGCCGTGCACATCCAAGTGCACGCGATGCGGACACATCGTGTAGCCGTACAGCATGGATGCCGTGATCCGGGGTTTGCTCATCCGTTCCTCCAGACTCAGGATCCTATCACACTCGGGTGTAGGTCAACCCCAATCGCATCCGGAAGAAGAGCGCGGACAGAACGATCAGTCATATCAGTACCGTACATCCTCCGGCTTCGAATCCGCCCGACTTCTCCCCATCGAATCGGTCCCGACACCCCATTCCGACACAACGGGGTTGGCCGCTTTGGCGATCCGGGTCCGACACAGCCCCCCCGTACGCAGCACTTGACAACCAAGCAGAGATTGCTAAAATGGTATCTGTGCAGTTAGACAACTGAGTAAGTGTGCAGCTAGCTAACTGCACAGGTAAGCGCCGTGCGCTTGCCCTGTAGCAAGAGCATCCTGTCCCTGCCGGGAAAGGAGGTGGCTCACATGACAACGCAGAAGAAAGGGCCGTCGACGAAGAAACCTTCGGCGAAACCTGGAACGACAACTCCGAAGAAGGGCTGCTAGTCCCCTCATGCGCGGGGCGGGCGTAGGCTCGCCCCGCTTTCCGCACGTCTCCTCTTGGAGGCGTCCTTGCTTCTTGCACACAGTGACCGTGTTTCCATCGCTTGCACTCCGCGTGTGATTCGGGCATCAATACTCCACGTGAAGAGCCGGTCCGATTGCCGGCGGAAAGGACGTCCTTCCGATGGATCGAAACCTCGCTGCGCTCCACAACCGGCTGAGAACTCTTGTCAAGGAGCCCTTCGTTGTCCTTGACACCGAGACCACGGGGCTCGTCGCTCCGGAACTCGTGAGCGTCGCTGTACTCGACTCCCACGGTCGGACAATCCTCGACGAAGTGGTGCGCCCGGCGAAGCCGATCGACCCGGACGCAGGCCGGATCTCCGGACTGACGGATGCAGTGGTCGCAGACCGTCCCGAGTTTCCCGAGATCGAGGCCGCTCTCAGTGCGGCTCTCCGCGGCCGCGTCGTCGTGATCTACAACGCTGCATTCGACACCAAGGTACTAGCGAATACGTACGCGCGATACGGGTTTGGACTCCCCGAATTCACGGCGTGGTGTGCCATGGAGTGGTTCGCAGAACTCAACGGCGACTGGGACACGATCCGACAAGCGTTTCGCTGGCAGTCACTCGCCGCCGCTGCGGCACACTTCGGTATCTCCCAGGCTCAGGCACACAATGCGCTCGATGATTGTCGGACGACGTTGCGTGTCGTTCAGAGTGCCGCGGTCGCGCTCAGTGCGTCGGACACACAGCTGCAGCTGTTCGACTAGGCCGCGTCACGGAAGCGGAACGTGACCAACTCGCACACTGCGGGGGCGATCACGTGAACGTCTGGAAGACTCTCGGCCACAAGTGACTCAAAGGAGCCCACCTGACCTTTCGACCCGTGCACGGGAATTGCAACGTTTGCACCCACGTCGCGGAGCATCGCCACCGCCGAGTGGGGCGTACACGACGGCGACGGCGTGCCGACCGGCACGATTGCGATGTCCGCCTCCAGATGATCGAGCGGCACGGAATCGGAGTCGCCTCCGTGGAACAGGCGCACGTCCGGACTGGTCAGGTGGAACAGCGTGATCGGACGAGGATGGATCCCTGTCACACCACAGACGGTGTACGTACCGACGCGAACGGGCCCGCTCGGCCGAACGGGGATGAGATGGTCCAGTGGGATCGATCCCCGATCGTTGACAATTGCGGGCTCGACCAGGATCGGTGCCCCGGTGTGTGCGCGGATGGCGCTCGCGTGCGCTGGATGCCAGTGGTCCCAGTGCGTGTGTGTGTAGCACTGCAGATCCAACTGCTCGAGTTCCCGGACCTCGGAGCGTCGGAAGTTCTTCTGGCACAAGTCGATCGCAACGACGCCGTGCACGGTGCGCAGAAGAATGCCTGCCCAGCCGAAGTAGATCAACGACGCCTCTCCAGCAGTCAGCGTTTGCTTATACAGCGCTCGAATCGGCGCCCTCTTCGTTTTTCGGATCCAGTACCCGGACACTCTCCCCGCCTCCATGGGCTGCTCGTCTCCCGTAGAGTACCCGCTCGGAGTTGTCGACCCAAGGGAAGTAGGCTACGCAGGAGGGATGGGTAGAATCGGCTACGTATGAAAGGAGCAGCTCATGGCAAGAGTGCGGATCACCGTCGTCAAACTCCCGGTACACGAAGACCTTGTGAGTCGCTACATCAAGAAGGAGCGCTACCCCGACGGGTTCAAGGCGTGCGAGCTCTGGAACCTCGGGCAGGAGTTCCTTGTTGAAGGCTTCCCAGCCAAGCCCCAAGGATTCCCCTGCGACTGGGCCTGGACCGACATCCAGCGGGACGTCGCCATGGTGATGTTCGGCGCGGACTTGCCGTGGATGGCGCAAACGGGCAAGGCAATTACATGTTGCAGCGATGGATTTCGCCCTGTCACCTTCCTCGTCGAACGCATTGATGGGTAGCGGGTGGTGCCGACCGGTCGTACACAACGCAACCTCACACTGTTACGGTCCTGCAAAGCGGCGAGTACTCTCAGAGCACCACCCGATGTTCGGAGAGGAGATCGGCACTGCCCATAACACTAACAGACTGGATTGTGCGTCCGATTGAGGGACCCGACGCCAATTGTGTTCTTGAGTTGTTCAACGCAAGGTCCCGTGCCCTGTTCGGAGAAGAGCAATCGACCGCCCGAGACGTCGCGCTTTGGATGCGGTCCCCTCGCTTCGAGCCCCACGTCGACTCCCGCCTTGTGCTCGACGGCAACGGGTGCATTGCGGGGCTCGCTCGCGTCGAGAACCCGGGCACCGAAGCCATGTTTGGAAGCGCCGTCAGCGTCCATCCGATGTACGAACGCCGCCCCGAGATCTGGGATTCCCTGTACTCATGGTGCGATGAGCGCATCAACGAACTCGTTCCACTGGCCGCCCCTGACATCCGCGTTGCCGCTCGCGGACTCGCCTACGCGGAGGACGAGCCACACCGAGCCGCCCTCGGACGAGCCGGCTTCGAACTCGTACGGGTGGAGAACCGCATGCGGGTTGACTTCGCGAATCCGATCGCTCCTCCCGAATGGTTCGATGGAATCACTGTGCGAACCACCGATCCGGCCATCGAGCTCGACCCACTGATTCGCGTCTACACCGAGGCATGGCGCGATCACTGGGGGTACATCGAACGATCACATCAAGAAGTCGTCGCCAGCGCGAGACGGCAGATCGATCGGGACGGCGAATACCATGATCCCTCTTTGTGTGTGGTTCGTCGCCGTGGAAGACGGAGAGATCGTGGGGGTCTGTTTGTGCCTCAGCCACGTCAATCGTGACTCGACCCGCGGCTACGTCAACGGGCTCGGTGTTCGTCCGCCGTGGCGCAAGCGCGGTATCGCCACATCGCTTCTGCAACACGCTCTTGCGGAATTCCAGAACCGCGGGTACGCCGCCGTGGAGCTCGACATGGACAGCCAGAACCTCACCGGAGCCCTTCGCCTGTACAAACGCGCCGGCATGCGCGCAGTACGCCAGTTGATGCGCTATGAGAAGGTCATCCGGCCGGGCGTCGATCTCGCGACCCGACACCTGACTACCTGAACCGTGGTCATCCCGCGGTTCTCGGGCCTGCCGCCTCACAGCCTGTGCTCTTGCCCGGCACCCCTTCGGACAGTAGGCTGGTGTGCACACGGGAAAGGGAGAACAGGAGAATGAGTGAACGGATGGTCGCGTACTGCGGCCTAGTCTGCACAGACTGCGATGCCTACAAGGCCACGCAAGCGGAGGACATCGAGGCGCTCACCCGAATGGCCGCGGAAGCCTCGATGAAATTCGGGATGGAGATGACGGCCGCCGATGGAATGTGCGACGGATGTCGTGCGACAACCGGCCGCCAGATCGGCTACTGCCATGAATGCGCAATCCGCCGCTGCGCCGTGCAGAAACACATCGAAACGTGCGCGCACTGCAGCGAATACGCCTGCGACAAGGTCGAAGCGTTCTCAAAGCCTGGAACGGCGCACCGGCAAACACTGGACGACCTCTGGGCCAGCTCACACAGGGCTCCGTAACTGCGGAGGAAACGAATGGCACATGACGACATCAACGCAGATCGGATAGCGCTGCGGGATCGACTCGCACTCGATCGGACGGTTCTTGCAAACGAGCGTACGCTGTTGGCGTACATCCGGACGGCCCTGGCGCTCCTCGCCGGGGGTGGAACGCTCCTACGGTTCTTCCACGACGATCTCCTGGTCGTCGCGGCCGCAGCGCTCCTCATTGCCGCCGGCGTACTCACCGTGCTCCTCGGCATTGGACGATTCCGATCGATCGTGCGTACGCTACGAAATCTGCACGAGTAACAGGACGTCCCACCCGTCGAATCCGTCATGCCGCTGGCTCTCGCTGCCGCCGTACCACCGCAAGCCCCGGCCCGAACGCTTGCCGCGATGTGCGACCGATGACAGAATGGAGCATGCTGCCGACGCCCGTTTCGTGGTTCAAGAAGACACTCGCAATCCTCAAGTCGAATCTCTCCCCGAATCAGATCGCGTTCGCGTTCGCCCTCGGCGTATATGCAGGACTTCCGCCCACGGGGCTGCACATCATCATCCCGTGCACGCTCGCGCTGTTCTTCCGTTGCAGTTTCCGATCGTTTCTGATCTCGATGGGACTGTTCAGGCTGATCAGCTTCGCCCTAGCGCCCGGGGCGTACGCAATCGGCCAGTGGTTGCTCGATCCGGCACGGGGCCTCGATGGACTGTGGCGAGGTGTGTTCCACCTCCCCGTATTCGCGCCCATGGGATACGATCGCTACCTACTCTTCGGAAGCCTCGCCCTCGCGTTTCCCCTTTCGATCCCCGTGTTCCTGCTCGTCCGTCTTCTCGTCCAGCGGTACCGGGGCCAGGTGGCCCCTTGGATCGCTGGTTGGCGCGTGTCGCAGCAGCTGAAGGATAGGCCGGGAACGAGACTCGTTCTCCGCCTGTTGGCTGGCGGCAGAGCGAAATACGACGCCCAACCCGTTCCACGCGGCGTGTTTCGGATCGTTCGACGAGGGATGCTCGTCGGTGTTCCCATCGCCTACGCCGTCGCGTACCTGCTCGCCGCGGTGATCGTGCCGTTTCTCGCAGGCCCCGTAGCAACATCGACAGCATCGTGGATCGTTGGATCGGAAGTAGCAATCTCGGGCTCATCGTTCAGCCTGTTCACCGGAACGCTCACCCTCGATGACCTGGCAATCCAGGACCCGAACGCCCCGTCGGAGAACCTAATAGAGATCCCGGAAATCACGTTGGACGCCGGTCTCATTCACCTCATCGAGAACCGCGTGATCTTCGATCGTGTTCGTATCGCCGATGCATCGCTCCATGTCGTGCGTGAGGAGGATGGTACGCTGAACCTCGACAACGCCACGTCGGGGTGGAACGCGGCGCAGTACGCGGACTGGGCCGTAGAACATGCCGACAACGTCGACTGGCTCGGCCTACTGCGACGATTCGTCGACTCCCTCTCCGACCGGAGACCGCTCCCGCCACGCGGCGATCCGTACGCGGTGTACAGCGGTGGCCGTTCCTTCGAGGCGTTCAAGGCGCCGTTTGCCGTCGAGCGACTGGAGATCGGACGGATCACCGTCTCGCTCCGCGATGACCATGCCGTCTCGGCTGGGCCGCTCCCCCCGCTCACCCTATTGGAGATTGAACTCACGAACTTCGCACTTCCCGCGGATCTGCGGACCGGGCCGGTGTCCCTCCGCCTGCACGGGCAGCTCGGCGACAGGCCGGATTCGGGATTCACGCTTTCAGCTGCATTCTCGCTCGCCGATCAAACAGCAACCACCGAGTACAACCTGGAACTCACGCGAATCGACCTTGCTCGATGGGCCGCGGTCTATGAAACAACGATCCCGGCCACCGTCCTCTCCGGCCGGGCAACCGCAACGCTCTCCGTGACCCTAACGCGCAACACGGCCGTGGACGATCCCGGAACCGCTGCGGGAACGGTCACCCTGCTGGTCGAAGATCTTCGGTTGGGCGGCAATACGGAGCAGCCGCTGTTCGGCCTGCCGGATGAGACATCGAACGGCGTGATCGAAGGAATCAACCGGTACGCGGCGGAAGGACCCATCGTAATCGGCTTTCCAATCGGTGGGACTCAGCGACAGCCAACCTTTGAGTGGGAAGCGCCGCTCCTCGAGATCGCGCAGCAGGGGTTGTTGATGGTTGGTGAACGAGAAGCCGAACGGATCGCCGAGGAACTCGGACTCAGGATCGACGCCCTCGGCGGCCTGCCGACGGCGGCACTGGCTGCCGACCACGAAACCGTTCAGCTCGCAGCGCAGGATGCTGCGGCCGATGTCCTGTCCGAAGCGCTGTCCAGCGCAGGCGTCCGCGGCGAAAACGCGGAGACCCAGACAAACTCGTCCACGGCGGAGGACGTCGTCAGATCACTGATCGATCAGCTGCTCCCCAGCGGTGGCGGCGACTAGCTCCACCTCAACGTCCATCGTCTGTGCGGCCCGGACAGCGCTATACTCACGTCCATGCGACGCCAGGACCGCGCGATAAGCGACCGTGCAGAGATCGATGCCATCCTTCGACGTGAGACAGTCTGCCGTGTTGCGTTTGCCGTCGGCAGCCAGCCGTACATGGTTCCGCTGTCATACGGCTACTCACCCGAGCGCCACGCGCTGTACTTCCACACGGCAAGAGAGGGGAAGAAGATCGACTGCATCCGAACCAATCCGACCGTGTGCTTCGAGGTCGAAGGCCCCGCCGTCGTGAAGCCGGGTACGGGGGATGCGTGCACTTGGGGCCTTCAGTTCGAGAGCGTGATCGGGTACGGAACCCTCGTTGAACTGATCTCGGATGCGGATCGCGCAGAGGCACTTGGCGTCTTGATGAAACAGCAGTCTGGCACGACACGCAAAGACTGGACGCATAACGAGCGCGT
>Ga0272442_10000966_pt1 | contig 44542 bp, 21 predicted proteins | sample SSMForm2O_FD_200262 | JGI IMG/M metagenome (GOLD analysis project Ga0272442, IMG submission 200262) | Marine sediment archaeal communities from Little Sippewissett salt marsh, Falmouth, MA, United States - SSM-Form-2O | ecosystem: Environmental > Aquatic > Marine > Wetlands > Sediment ...
ATGATATTTCTGACAGTAACTTCACAATAACAGAACTATTCACCCCGCTTAACATAAGCATACCCGGGTTAAGACACTGCTCAGTAGCCTGGGGAGACTACGATAATGACAACGACCTAGACATAGCCATCGCAGGAGAAACAAACAACCAATTCTACACGGCGATATATCAAAACCGAAACAACACATTCAACAAAACAGAAATACAACTAACGAACATCGCACACTGCTCATTAGCCTGGGGAGATTATGACAACGACGGAGACCTCGACCTAGCCATAGCAGGAGACACCGGAACAAGCTGTATAACCAAAATATACAAAAACAACGGTGGGAATAACTTCCAAGAGGCACCTCAAATTTTAATCGGTGTAAGAGACTGTAGCCTAGCCTGGGGAGACTATGACAACGATGGAGACCAGGATCTAGCTATAGCAGGAAGCACTGGGACAAAATGTATCACAGAAATATACACGAACAACAATGGAATCCTTCAACTATTAAAAACAGAAATAACAGGTGTCAAAGAAGGCTGCCTAGCCTGGGGAGACTATGACAACGACAATGATTTAGATATACTAATAAGCGGACTAGACGACAACAACAAATACACAACAAAAATATACAACAACCACCAAAACAACTTCACAGAAACAGACATAAAAATCGAAAAAACCTATGCCTCATCAGCACAATGGGCAGACTATGACAACGACGGAGATCTAGACCTAGCAATCTCCGGGAAAAAAGACATAATGACACCAAAAAACCAAATCACAAGAAAACAAACAATCAACCCACTAGGACTAGGATTAATACAACTAATCAAAAACTTCATACAAAAAATAATAGACCAAATAAAACAAATATTCTCAGGGGGAAACAACAACCAAGACAACCAATACCCATACTTCACAAAAATATACAACAACAACCAAGGAACACTAGAACCAATAAACACAAACATAATAGGAATATGGCGCGGCTGCATAAAATGGGCAGACCATGACAACGACAACAAACTAGAACTAACAATATCTGGAAGAAGCATAGACAGACCAATAACAAAGGTATACTACAACCACAACGGAGGATTCACAGACTCAAAAATACAACTACCCGGAGTATACGACTGTTGCATGGACTGGGGAGACTATGACAACGACGGAGATCAAGACCTACTAATATCTGGATACACCGGAGAACAATGCCTAACCCGGATATACAAAAACAACAGATAAAAACAACAAAAACAAATCCTTTTTTTATTAAACAACAACATAACTACAGACAATAATCATCCAAAAAATTTATATTATATATACATATTTTAAATTTTTAGTCTTACAACAAAATATATGTAAGATTTATATACGAGAAGCATATACGTTCCAAATCTTAACAAGCAATTTACCTAGGCCTTTTCCGGTCGACCTGTGAGGTTATGCTATTGCATCCTATGACATGGGTCATTTCCTGGTCTGGGTAACAAAAAAATAATGGATGTGGAGGTTCAAGAAAAACAAGAAACCCTTTAGGGGGTGCTTGCGCTCTCTTGAATCTGACGATTGACGTGTGTTGGTGAAATCATTGGTTCACCTGCCAAAATTTCCAATAATGGATGTGTGTTAGATTCCGGTTGATCCTGCCGGAGGTCACTGCTATTGGGATTCGACTAAGCCATGCGAGTCGAGAGGGTTCGGCCCTCGGCTGACGGCTCAGTAACACGTGGATAATCTGCCCTAAGGTGGAGGATAACCTCGGGAAACTGAGAATAATACTCCATAGGCCTAAGATGCTGGAATGCACTTAGGCTGAAAACTTCGGTGCCCTAGGATGAATCTGCGGACTATCAGGTAGTAGTCAGGGTAATGACCTGACTAGCCTACGACGGATACGGGTTGTGAGAGCAATAACCCGGAGATGATATCTGAGACACGATATCAGGCCCTACGGGGCGCAGCAGGCGCGAAAACTTCACAATGCGCGAAAGCGCGATGAGGGAATCCCAAGTGCTTGCACTTAGGTGTAAGCTGTTTCTATGTCTAAAACGCATAGAGAGTAAGGGCTGGGTAAGACGGGTGCCAGCCGCCGCGGTAATACCTGCAGCTCAAGTGGTGGCCGCTATTATTGGGCCTAAAACGTCCGTAGCCTGTCTGGTAAATGCCTGGGTAAATCGTGTAGCTTAACTATACGAATTCCGGGTAGACTGCCAGGCTTGAGACTGGGAGAAGCTAGAGGTACTCCTGGGGTAGAGGTGAAATTCTGTAATCCTAGGGGGACCACCAGTGGCGAAGGCGTCTAGCTAGAACGGGTCTGACGGTGAGGGACGAAGCCCTGGGGCGCAAACCGGATTAGATACCCGGGTAGTCCAGGGTGTAAACGCTGCTTGCTTGATGTTAGTCGGGCTCCGAGCCCGATTAGTGTCGGAGAGAAGTTGTTAAGCAAGCTGCCTGGGAAGTACGGTCGCAAGACTGAAACTTAAAGGAATTGGCGGGGGAGCACAGCAACGGGTGGAGCGTGCGGTTTAATTGGATTCAACGCCGGAAAACTCACCGGAGGCGACGGTTACATGAAAGTCAGGCTGATGACCTTACTCGATTTTCCGAGAGGTGGTGCATGGCCGCCGTCAGTTCGTACCGTAAGGCGTTCTGTTAAGTCAGACAACGAACGAGACCCTCATCTTTAATTGCTACTGGTAAGTTCGCTTATCAGGCACATTAAAGAAACCGCTGGCGATAAGTCAGAGGAAGGCGAGGGCAACGGTAGGTCAGTATGCCCTGAATCCTCCGGGCTACACGCGCGCTACAAAGGATAGGACAATGGGCTTCGACACCGAAAGGTGAAGGTAACCCCGAAACCTATTCATAGTTCGGATTGAGGGTTGAAACTCACCCTCATGAAGCTGGAATCCGTAGTAATCGCGGATCAACATCCCGCGGTGAATATGCCCCTGCTCCTTGCACACACCGCCCGTCAAACCATGCGAGTTGGGTCCGAGTGAGGATGCAGTTTTTGCTGCGTTCAAACTTAGGCTTAGTAAGCGGGGTTAAGTCGTAAGAAAGTTGCGACCCAAAAGCAGAGATGTTTTTGGTAAAACTTGGCTATATGCTGGAAACACCGATGTATCCTTGAATACTTCTAAATATTAGGAGTGACAATTTCAAGGTGCGGTCAATCAGCAGGGAAGTCGTAATTGACCCCTCAGAGACTACACGCCGAGCTCCTATAATGGTTGATGGAAATGAGTAAAGCATATTTACTTGGTGTAATGCATGATTCAACAGAAAGAAAAATCACCTACAGAATAACCTCAAAAGAAAAATCATATGTAGAATTCCTTGCAAATATGATTCATAAGATGGGTTATAATGCATGGACATACAAAGAAGGCAAAACAAGAAATATGTATGTTGTAGAATTCTCAAAAAAAATGATAAAAGGTTTTTCAATTAAAACCAGAGATGAAAAAATCGAGTATATTAGAGGTTATTTTGATGCAGAAGGAAGTACGCCTAGATCTAAGATCTCAAGGTTTTATATTTACTTCTCACAAAAGGACAAAGGTGATTTAGAACAAGTTAAATCATATATTAAAGAACTTGGAATTAAATGTGGTAAAACACATAATCCCAGCATAAATGTAGATCCTGATTATTGGAGGTTCTATATTAGTTCAGAATCATATGACTTGTTTGAAAAGATAATTGGATCATGGCATCCGATAAAAAGTCAACATTATAGGATGAAGATATAGTCCATGCTTCATGGCGACATGAGGAAAAACATGAACAAGGTATCCGTAGGGGAACCTGCGGATGGATCACCTCCTACGAAAAAAAATTGTAGGTGAACCTGACACTATAAACACACGTGAATCACTAATAACAAAAAATATATTAAGTTAGATTCAATTGCAGCCGGACCCAATATATTGGGCCGGTAGATCAGCGGAAGATCGCCTGCTTTGCAAGCAGGAGGCCATGGGTTCAAATCCCATCCGGTCCACTTCACGATTTTCCATTTAACATGTGAAAAAAACATGTTCCGCTATCCATTTCCAAGTTGGAATTGGATAGTTAGAACGTAGACATAGCATCTTAACTAGAGGTAAGATGTGATGATTGTCAATGATCGTTACCATCAGATTTGATGGATTGCATACGCAACCTGGACGAATATTAAGCCAGTTTTTACGCCATTTGGTGGATTGCTCGGCTCGAGAGCTGAAGAAGGTCGTGCCAAGCCGCGATATTACTCCGTGTAGGCGCAAGGAGCCTTAGATGCGGAGATTACCTAATGGGACATCCTACCAACTTTTGTTGGTACTCCCCTATGGGAGGAGGAACCTGCCGAATTGAAACATCTGAGTAGGCAGAGGAAAAGAAATCAAACGAGATTGGGTTAGTAAAGGCGATCGAACACCCAACAGGGCAAACCGAATCCCAATGCGAAGAGTATTGGGAGATGTGGAGTTCGGACCTATTTACTCCCAAACTGGTAAACTCGAAGTCCTCTGGAATGAGGCGCCATAGAGAGTGACAGCCTTGTAGAGGTAAACCAGTGGGAGATTTTTAGGATTCCAGAGTAACGTGCGTTGGATATCGCGCGTGAATATGGGAGGCATAAACTTCCAACCCTAAACACTACTCGAGACCGATAGCGTAGTAGTAGCGTGAGTGAAAGTTGCAAAGTACCCCTTGCGGGAGGTGCAAAGAGCATGAAATCAAATGGTTACAGACTGATAAGGCGTTAAAGCAACGAAACCAACTTCGTTGGTGGAGCAGCGTTTTATCTTCCGTTTCGAATAATGGGCCAGGGAGTTCCGGGTAATGGCAAGAATAAGAGCGAAGAGCTCGTATTCATAGCGAAAGCGAATGGTCGCAGGTAACAAGGACCAGGGTGTGCTCGCCTGTAGTCATTACCTCGATACCCGAAGCCAGTCGATCTATGCCTGGCCAGGTTGAAGCCCTACGAAAGTGGGGTGGAGGACCGAACAGGTTCTGATGTGCAAATCGTTCTGATGAGCTGGGTATAGGGGCAAAAGACCAATCTAGACTGGCAATAGCTGGTTCCCCCCGAGACTACTCGTAGGTAGATCTCTGCGGAGATGGATTGTGCGGTAGAGCACTAATTGGGCGTTTAGGGGAAGAAATTCCTCGGCGTCTTGTTAAACTCCGAATGTGCAATCATCGTAGATGCAGGGTAGTGAGGGCATCTGGGGTAATCTTGATGTCCAAAAGGGAAACAACCCAGCCTTATGTTAAGGTCCCTAAGTATTAGCTAAGTGTCATAGATAAAGAGTGTTTATAACCTCAGACAACCAGGAGGTTGGCTTAGAAGCAGCCATCCTTTAAAGAAAGCGTAACAGCTCACTGGTCGAGGTTGTATGCCTCGAAAATGGACGGGGCTCAAGTTAATCACCGATACATAAGCACTCCTAAAAGGAGATTGAGTAGGGGGGCGTCGTGCGTGGGCAGAAGTACGGCTGTGAAGTCGTGTGGACCGCGTTCGAACGAGAATCCTGGCAAAAGTAGCAGCTATAGTAGAGTGAGAATCTCTACCACCGGAAGGGCTAGGTTTCCTCGACGATGTTCATCAGTCGAGGGTTAGTCGGTCCTAAGGCAATTCTTAACCGAAATTGTCGAAAGGGAAACAGGTTAATATTCCTGTACTCTAATGGTATTTGTTTAAATCCTGACGCATTAGGGTAGATCTTGCAGGCTTGTCTGTCTGTTCAAGCGTATTAAGTCTAGGGAGTACCGTAATGGTGAGAACTAGATCAAAGCGTGATGAATCCACCGCTTTTAGGTGGATTAGGTTTATCCCAAGTGCCCATGAAAAAGGATTTAAAATGTAACCATTAGATCCGTACCGAGAACTGACACAGGTGTCCCTAGCTGAGAAGGCTAAGGTGTGTCGGATTAATCCTGGCGAGGGAACTCGGCAAATTAGCCCCGTACCTTCGGTATAAGGGGTGCCTGCTTTGTAGAAAGCAGGTCTCAGTGACTAGGGCGCTCCGACTGTTTAGTAAAAACACAGGAGACCGCAAGTCCGAAAGGATGTGTATGGTCGCCGAATCCTGCCCAGTGACGGTATCTGAAAACCTCGTTCAAGGGGACGAAGGACCGTTAAACGGCGGGGGTAACCATGACCCTCTTAAGGTAGCGTAATACCTTGCCGCTTAATTGGCGGCTTGCATGAGTGGCTTAACGAGAGCGCTACTGTCCCCGCTAGGAGCCCGGTGAAATTGACTTACTGGCGCACAGTCCAGTACCCTCTAGAAGGAAGCGAAGACCCCGTGGAGCTTTACTACAGCCTGTCGTTGTGATACGGTTTTGGATGTGAAGTGTAGGTGGGAGCCATCGAAACCCTGCCGCTAGGTAGGGTGGAGGCGTCAATGGGACACCACCCTTCTGTTGCCGCGTCACTAACCGTAATTGGAACACCGATAGGTGGGTAGTTTGGGTGGGGCGCCACACGCTCGAAAGGATATCAAGCGTGCCCAATGGTCACCTCAAGGAGGTCAGAAATCTCCTGTAGAATGCAAGGGTAAAAGGTGGCTTTACACGGATTGGAACAATAACAGTCCGTGTTACGAAAGTAGGGCCTAGCGAACCAACCAAGCTTATTTGTGAGGCTGGTTGATAACAGAAAAGTTACCCCGGGGATAACTGAGTTGTCTTCAGTAAGAGCCCATATCGACCTGAAGGCTTGCTACTTCGATGTCGTCTCTCCGCATCCTGGCGGTGCAGCAGCTGCCAAGGGTGGGGTTGTTCGCCCATTAAAGCGGATCGTGAGATGGGTTTAGACCGTCGTGAGACAGGTTTGTTGCTAACTTCTAGAGGCGTTGATGCCTGAAGGGAAAAACCCTTTAGTACGAGAGGAACAGGGGTTTGCAGCCACTAGTTTACCAGTTGTCCGACAGGGCAATGCTGGGTAGCCACGCTGTAAGGGATAAATGCTGAAAGCATCTAAGCATGAAGCCCACCCTAAGACGAGGCATCGTAGAGCTCGAATAAAAGATTCGTTTGATAGGGCTAGGGTGTAAGCACGAAGCTTCGGCGACGTGTTCAGCCTATAGCTACTAAACGCTCATATTGCTGGCTTAATCGTTAGACAGGTTGCGTATAAAATCATTCAAAAAAAATTTAGGGTAAAGAAATGGTTTGACGGCCATAGCGGCGGGGAAACACCCGGTCTCATCTCGAACCCGGAAGTTAAGCCCACCTGCGTAATCCTTAGTACCATGATGCGCGAGCTCATGGGATGACTAGCCCTTACGGGTCTTGAACCTTTGAGCTAGGTGGAGAGCCTTGATTGAGTTCTTCGGAACTCTTTTGGGGTAAGCTTCACTGCTTGAAACTCTTTGGCTCTCGGTACGCTGTCAAACCATTCTTACATTTACTCTTTTTTTGCTAAAATTTTATTAAATAAGATTTTGTTGTGGTTTTGTTCTTAGCTGAGAAAAATGAAAACTGAAGAAAAAATAAGGTTATTTAACGATGTTTTTGCTCCAAAAAAGGGTGAAAGGATATTGTTTTTAGTTGATGTTCCTCATGATGATATAGTTGATAATGAGAAATGGGTTGATCGTAGACGTATGGCAGGGGAATGGTTTCAGGTTTTTAGACAGATAGATAAAGTTGAGGGTTTTTTTGTTGAAATCTTAGAGTATGATGCTACAGGTATGCATAATCATCCTATTCCAAAAGCTGTTGTCGATGTTCTTCTGGGTTATGATCTTGTTATTGCTATGACTGAGTTTTCTGCGACTGCGTCTCTTGTGCCTATTTGTACAGCAGAGGGTTCAAAGACTAGGGGTGCTAGTATGCCTATGGTTGAACGGAGGATGGAAAATACTGCTTTTAAGGCTGATTATCAGTTGGTTAAAAAGTATGCGCTGTGTATTTCTGGGATGTTGGAGGATTCTGTTAGTGCTGAGGTTGTTTTTTCGACAGGGGACAAATTATTTTTTGATTTAAGGAATCGCAGACCCTTGGCTGATACTGGTGACTGTACTAAACCTGGTTTGTTTATTAATTTTCCAAGCGGGGAGGCTTGTAAGGCGCCTTATGAGGGTATTGGTGATGAAGTAAAAAGGTTTGGTGATAGTCAGACAATGGGTGTGATGCCTGTTGATTTTGATGGTGAACTTGTTAAGTTTGAGGTTAAAAACAATAGAATAATTAATGTTATTGGATCAGGGGATAAGGCTGAGGAGATGCGGGTTTTTTTTGATGAAAATAGCACTCGGGGGAATATAGCTGAGCTTGGTATTGGCTGTAACCCTTGTGCAGTTGTTACTGGTAACATTCTTGAGGATGAAAAAGTCGGGGGTTTACATATAGCGTATGGTACAAGTAGTCATATTGGTGGAAAAGTTGATAGTGATATGCATCAGGATGTTGTTTATGCGAAGGGTTGCCCTGTGGAGAGTAAAACACTCGATTTAATGTTGAAAGATGGAAAAAAAATATTGTTAATTGAAAATGGTATGCTTAGATATGAATTGTTGAAATAAAACATATTTTTTTTAATGATTTTTAGATGGGTTATTTATTTTCATTAGATATACTATGATTAAGGCGAAACCATGTATTAACCCTGCGTAGAGGAATAATCGGGTATAACCAACTGTCTCTATTATTGTTCCTGCTAGGGTGTTTCCTATGGCTATTTCTCCTAGGTTGAAAAGTGCTGTTAAAACAGCGAATTGAGTGGCAGCGATTCTTGGGTTTGTGATATCCATCATAAGGGCGCAGCTTGCTGAGAAAAGTCCACCGAAGAGGAAGCCTGTTATTGTGTATGTAACTGCTAATATCTGCCATGTATTAGAAAATGCGAGTAAGGCGGTGAAGATCATGCTTCCAATGAGGGTAATATACAGAACATGTTTTCTGCCCCATCTGTCAGCTAGGGTTCCTCCTATTAATGCTCCGAATATGTTTGCTATCATAAAAATTAATGAGATTAGTCCTATCTGGATGTCGCTTAATTCAAGGATATTTTTTGTGTATAGTGGTATAGCTATTACCATTAGTCCGCCACTAATTGATGATATAGGACCAAACAAGGCGACGAGTTGAACAATTTTTCTTTTGAAATCGCTTATTACCAGATGTGCTACTTTCGGACTTTTTTTAAACTTTATAATTTCTTTGAAAATTAATGGGTATAACAGTATTAGGGAAATTAGTAGTCCTGCTGCAAAGAAAACTGTATTATAACCATAGTTACTGCCGATTTGTGTAAATAAAAATGATCCTACTCCTGTTCCAATGAACAAACCACTGAACATTACGCCGTTTATTTTTCCGCGTTCTTTTACGGTGGTTGTTTCTATAGCCCATGCATCAGCGGATACATCTACGAATCCAATACCGCAGTGTGCTATAAATAATATAACTGCGAAGGGAATCAGGGCGGTATCCGGGTCGATGAATCCAACGATAAACAGACAAGCAGACGCTGAAAATCCACCTAACAATACAAAATATTTCCTCCCGAATCTACCATAATGGTCAGCTATTCCGCCGAAAACGAATTTTAATATCATGGGTGAGCTAACTATGCCTGCTGTTATTGTTGTTATACCTGGGGAGATTCCTTGTTGAGTAAGATATAGGGGTATGATCACTATTGCGATTGACCATTGTAAACCTTCGGAGAAATATAAACTACTGAATAAGAAATATTTTAGGATTTTGTTTTTGTTTATATCTACCATATTTTTATTTTTCCCCATGTATCAAATAATAAACTACCATAATATATTTTTGTATTTATATTATTTAATGTTTTTTCTAAAAAATACCTACAGTTTTTGTCCTAAAAAGATACAACGGGATTTATATTCTTCATCTTTTATAATGTTTATCTGGTATCCACGTTTTTCAAAATGATTTTTTAACTCTTTAATATCCCATCCCATAAAGGCTTTTGACTCAAAGAATATAATCTTTCCATGTTTTTTTAAAACCCTGTTAATCTCATGGTAAACAGTTAATCTTTTTTCTGATGGTAAACAATACAACATCTGACTTGATAGTATAATATCGAAATATTCATCAGAAAAATTCAAAGGTTTTAAAAGATCAGCAGAAATAAATTCGCATTTTTTTTCTAAATTTTCAATTTTAACGTTTCTTTTGGCATTACTTAAAGTATTTCCGATAAAATTTATTTTAATGAAACTGTGTAATCTTGTTTTTAAATCATCATGTTTTAGGGCATATCTGTCTAATCCGTATACTTTGCCATCTTTGATCGATTTAGCAAAACCTATTGCTAGGAATCCTGCTCCTGTTCCAATATCAAGAATTGTTTCGTTTCCTTTAAGATCTGCTAGTTTTATCATTTTTCTGAGAATTTGTTTACGGTAGCTTAAAAAACGTTTTTTAAAAGATATAATACCAAAATATACGTATATTGTTATGCTGAGAACGATTATTGAGGCTATAATATACAAGGAGATGTTAGTTTCTATAAGCATGATTATAAGGATTATTATGAGCGGTGCGAATAATATTCTTATTAAAAGACTGAAAAGGGGGAATCCATAGTTTGTTTGCTTTTTCATATGTGGTATTGATATTTTTGTTTAATGGTATAAATCTATTCTTTTTTTGTAGGCATAGTTTTTAACTGGTTTTTTTCTAAATAGATGAAAGGATTATTTATTAGGAAGCTATGGATTGCTTTGTTATTTTTACATACTTTGAAAGGAAAAATACTATGAATATAGCTTTTTGTTTTTGTGATTTTTACTCCCCATTTCTTTTTATATCTAAATAAACCATCATTTACGAATGCTTTACTCGTACCAAAATCAAGGATTTTAATACCATGTTTTTTTGCCCATTTTATAAAAAAATAATAAGATGCAGCGGTTAAACCTTTTTTTAGGAGATTGCTTTTTCCTTTTTTTATCCCTAGATATGTGGCTGTTGCTTTTTCTTTTTCTATTGAGAAGAGAGCCCCAGAAACATATTCATTTTTTTGTTTTATAAGCATTAATCTACCATTTTTTTCAAAGAGTAATCTTAACGCATGAAAATTTGTGTATATAGCTGTTTTTTCATGTCTTTGAGTGATGTAAGGCATATACATTTCATTATAGAATAGTTTAAGTTTTTCAAGTTCCTCAGTGATCTCATAAGTGTATCCATATTTTTTTACTTTTCTTATGTCTTCTTTACCACTTTTTGAAAAGTTTTTGTATATATCACTAAAAGGATGTGAGATATCTAGTGTCGTTGATATACTTTCAGGTATTATGATGAATCCTTTTTTTTCGAAATAACCTGTGAAAAAAGTGTTAGTCTCTATGAAAACACCATTAATTTTATGGAAAAATTTTTTGATTTCTTTGTTGATATTCCATATTCTAATTTTTCCGATTTTTTTATGTTTAGGTTTTTCTAGGAATAATATGTTCATAAGATAAGGATATAGTTCCTCATTAGTTAGATATAAAATTTTGATGTTTTCTTTGCTGTTTTTTTCTTTACCTTTGATTATGTATGCCTGGTATGATAACTGATTTATTGTTATTAGAAATACAGATGTTATTTCACTTACGGCATATAGTAATGACAACATTTTTTTTCTTATAGGTCTTGGTAAATGATTAAAACAAAATTCAGTAAATTTTTTGATGAATTTATAGCTGATTGTATTTTTATTGCTGTTTAGTAACCATGGTTTAGATATGGATTTGATGAATGGATAGATTTTTTTCATTTTCTTTTGTTTTATTTATAGATAGCTTTGTTCTTAAATATGTTACTGAAAAGTTTGAAGAATATTTATTTCATAAATTAATAACTAATCTTAGGTTTTTAAATAATCCTGATAATACTCTGTCCAGAAAATCAAACAATAAAATATTATTGATATTCCCTTTATTGGTTGTTTCAATTATTGTTTTACTTCTTGGTTTGGTATCATATTCCACGCTGGGTTGTCCCAGGTTTATGTTTTCCTCAATGTTTTCACTGAAGATTTCAATAGGTCCAGCTCTACCATAGATAGGGATTGATTCTAATATTTTTGCAGGTTCACCCCAGTAATTAAATCCCCAATCGTTTTTTTGATCGTTTGATTTTATAAAAAAAGCATTAGGATTTACTCCTGGTAAATCCTCTGATTTTTTGTTATCAATGAATTTATTACTCCATATATGATTGTCATTTGCAAATGCAAAATAGACGCCAATTTTTTCACATAATTTTATTGTGTTTTTTCTTATTATGTTGTCAGTAGGGATAATAGATTCAATCTGGTTTATTATTGCAGGGTTGATTGCTGCTATACCAATTTGACTAGATTCGATTATGTTTCGCTGTATACGGTTTTGACATGAACCTATAATTAGTATTCCAAATTGGTTTTTTCCTTTTATTATATTGTCATAAATTTCGTTACCATCGCAATTTGGGGAAATCATTATCCCTACTTGGTTTCCCATATTAGGATTATCATTAGTGTTTTTAATAGTAAAATTCTCTATTTTTACAGAGTTAGCGTTAATATCGATAATGATTTCGTTGTCTCCTCCGTTAATAATCGTTGTTTCTGGTTTTTCACCGATGATTGTAACTGTTTTTTCTATGAGAAGGTTTTCATTATATTCACCAGGGTTTACATTTACCACCCCGCTTTCAACAACAGAGTTTATAGCTAGTTGAAGGTTGTTGAAATGATCAACTCCCCATCCCTCTGTATTGCTATCAAAATCATCATCGACGTATGTTTTATCTGCTAATTCTGGTTTTTCTCTTTTTTCGAATATTGGTGTTTCAGGGTCGCCAAGTAAGTTTATTGTGTAAAAACACCATCTGTCACCATGATTAGTGTATGCATATTCTACATAATGTTCTTTAGCGAATTGAACTATTTTTCCTAGGTTTTCAGTTCCTTTATTAAATATTTCATCAAATTGTTGGACTATATACTGACCTGAGTAATTTAATGCGTTCTTATGTGATGCAAAACCATAATATGTGTTAAATATGCATGCTGATGGCCCCCCATATTTCCATAATAGTAGTTCTTCTGCAAGGCAGTCTCTTTCTGCTCCGAAATCTCCACTGCAGCATGAAACTGACATATGGATAGGGTAGAATGATTCTCCTAGATTTTTTACGTCATCTATATTAAATTCTATATCATTGACTAATCCACGTTGTAAATAGTAAAAATACACTAGTCCGCTTCCTACGTGTAGAAAAATTAATTTGTCTATTTCTTTGAAAGCTTTTATCCATTTACTTAGTGTTACATCTTCGTTTACTTGGTATAGTTTATGAATGTTGTAATCACTGGGTATTAGATCTGCACATGCTTCTGGTATAACTTTTGAATCAGGCACATTATATTGGTTCATACCTGCTTGATGTAGTTGGATATCTTTTGGTCGGATAGTTGTTTCAAAGCTGATTACTTTATTTACAAAGGTTATTACATCGTTTTTATTGTCTACTGGTGCTCTCCCAACATATACTTCTGCTATGAAATCTGCTTCCTCACCTGTTGAATACTTGGGTTCTTCACCCCAATATTCATCGAAATCATTGTTCCAAGTTCCATCAAGACCAGCGTAATATAAATCTGATCTTATATCTGCATCTATCTCCTGGTATTCAATACCATTGAACCATAATGCATCATGTATTCGCAATGTTCTTACAGGTATAATTTGGACATCTCCACCTAACAGGACATATCTGGTATCCCAGTTTAGATATGCATATCTAATGAAATTCCTTATTTTCGCTTGTGTATCATTAAATTTTTGAAAATTTTCTGTTACCTGTTCACCATCATTAACGAAGGGGTTCCCGTTTGACTCACTGGTTGCATCACCATACAATCCATCTACCCAATAATCTGGATTACTGATTATATCCTCTATCTTAACAATTTTTGCTGTAAGATATTGAGATTTATGATTAACTAGAAGCTGGAAGTTACTATTTTCCAAGTTTTTATCTGTTATAATAATATATTCAAATGTTGTATCCATAGAAATATGTGTTTTTTCAATATTTCCACTTATACCCGGTACGAAGCCTCCTATAACTATTAAAAATACTACTAATGGTAAAGTACCTTTCATGTATAAGCCCTTCATATTATTTCCCCCGTTCAATTAAAAAGCATTTCAACTATAAATAATTATGTTTCAAATTAGTATAATTTCCCCATTATCTTCTAAATATCCCTCGCTTATTAAACTCCATTCAGAGATTGGAACAATTGGTCTGGCGTAAACCCTGATGTTCCTATCACTCTGGTATGTATCTTCATCTGTTCTTACATAGACATTCCAATTACAATTTATCGGAGAAATTGGAGACCATCCTGAAATCTTACTAACATATTTTTCTGTTAATTCCTTGCTATACTTCCAGCCGTCAAGTGCAATAGTCAGGTTTTCATCAACTACTTTTTCTGTAGCAGGAGGCATGATACCTGGTTCACAAATAATGTTACATTCAATCTGGAAAAATGGTAGATAAAAATTTAACCAATCATTTTGATCATTTTCTCCACGGCCTCCTTCAGAGTAATCAACCAGTTTTTTATCATAGATGTACAGGTAATTCATGACGCTTTTATAGTTGCCCCATTCTTTGATATATCTCATACTATTTTTAAAAATTGAAAGATTGTCACATCCTTCTATTGTGTAGGGTGCAATGCTAAGTGTATGTCCAAGTTCATGGAGGGCTGAGGATGCCATTAGTAAATGTTGGGTCCTTGGTAAGAAAGCTCTCTGATAAATATATATTGTCTTTAGGTCGTTACCAATAACTATGGTATCAAACCTGTTAAACATGGTGTTACCTGCGTATGCGCTACTTAAACCGCCGCTGTGGCATATTAGCAAATATCGAAATACTCCTTTTCGCTTATCTGGAAAATGATGCGAGTAATACTGTTGGAATTCACCTGAATCCCAGGTGATGGTTTTGACATAAGGTAATATTTCTCCACCGCCGTTTACTGGGTCGCTTGGCCATCCGTCATCAATGTATACGTTGATCCCATGTTGACAGAAACGTTCTATTATGATTTGTTGTGCTTCTTTAGATAGAACATGTTTCCAGTCAAAAATCCCTCCTTTTTTCATTCCATCTACTTCGATGTATATATCCTGTGTAAATGGGTCGGCGAACCATTTAGCCATCATGTATTCCTCAGTGTTTTCAAGGCCGTCTATATCTGGATCAAGAGATACATGATCATCCCAAATACGCGGATTATATCCCCATTTCCACTCCCAGCTGGTGGGAATGCCATCATTATCTGGATCATTTTTTGAATCATCAAATCTTGGGTCTGTATGGAGAATGTTTACTTCAGTCCAATAAGGTATACCATCATGGTCAAAATCGGTTTGATAAATGTTGAACCATATTTCAAAGGTTTTACCTATGTAATGCCCATATCCATCTTTGTCTTTGAAGTAATCATCATCTGTCCATCGACCTGTTCGGTAATCATATGTGACATGTATTTTTTCTTTTTCAATGTCTTCTGATCTGAGACCTAAAAGTCCTTTTTTCTTGATTTCAATTATTTTGATTATTACATCTGAGGTTTTTTGTTCTTCCTCTGCATCCCGTATACTTCTGAAATCATGTGTTATTGTGTCCCATGTGTTATATATAGAACTTGTTTCTTCATGGCTTGAATGTTTTAATCCATCAATTTCAGTAATAACATAAAAACTTGGTTTGTTTCTCCAGGATATTCCAGTTTTTATTATTTCGTTGAGTAATCCTTTATGGCGTATTCTGTTTATTTCAAGTGTTAAACCCTGGTTGGTTAATGGGCTTATTCTGTCGTCTGTTACGATTTTGGTGTTTTCTCCCTCAGTTTTTTTGTTATTATTCTCATTAGTATTTATCTCCTTTTTGTTGATGTTAAAATAGATGATTGTGCTTGATGTGATTAGGCATATGATTATCAATGCTGTAATGGCAATTTTTAAGTTTTTTTTCCCTTTGGTTTTATTCAGAATTATTTCCCCAATAAGTTTTTAACATAATATATATTAGTCACTAGATATAAACGTTTTGAATGAAATAATAATTTTTAATTTTTTACATGAGTGAAGCTATTAATCTTCTGGGAGGTATAACATTTTATGAAGTGTGGGATCATGAACATAGCTATAATTTTCTATAGATTCTGGAAATTTAGTAGACAAATCGTCCATAATCTCATGGAAATGATTTAGGTTTTTTACCCATAAATCCAATTCCAAGTCGTAATATCCTATGGATTTATCAACCATTACTAATTGGGGTTTATATTTAATATAGTTAATTACCCTTCTCCTATCTATATAAGTATTAAGGTTAATATTCACTTTATAAAATTGGAAACCTAATTTTGAGTAATCTATACTTACTCTAAATCCTTGAATCACGTTTAATCTTGTTAATCTCTTTATCCTGCTATTTACTGTGTCAACGGTTGATTTTAGTTTTTTTGCAATTTCTATTGTTTGGATCCTTGCATCTTTAGCTAATAATTTCAGTATCTTAAAATCTAAATCATCGGTTTCTACCTTCTCAGTGCCTCCAGTAATAATAGTTTTCTCTCTATCTGATTTTTTGAAATTATTTGTTATAAATGAGTGTCTAAAATGATGTAATTTTACATAGTTACAAAAAGTTTGATTTAGGAAGTAATGCCGATATTTTTTTAATGTTTTTTCCCAGAAGTCATGAAAGTCTTTTAGTTCTTTGACCCACATTACTACTGCTACATCGTAGCCTCCTTCAAATGTGCCAACCCACCATGTGTGTTTGTTTTTTACGAAGTAGTCTATTATTTCGGTTTTAATCTGCGGGGTTGTGTTTCGAAGGACTATGTAGATTCTGAAGCAATTATATCCTAATTTGAATGAGTCAATGACTGTGTAGAAATATCTGACTATTCTCATTTTTTTGAGTCTTCTTGCTCTATAGGCTACTACATTTTTATGTAATCCGACCTTTTTTCCAATTTTTGAGAATGGTTGTCGGGAGTCGTTGTCTAATTCGTATAATATTTTTCTGTCTTTTAAATCAATTTTCACCATTAAGTTGTGCACCATACCTTTAATATTTAAGTTTTTTCGTATTTTGCACAAGTATTTGGTAGAAAAGGTTATATATCTCGGACTATAAAGATATATAGAACAAAATAATTAAAATATATTGTTGGGTAAGAAGAGGTGAATTGTGATATGATGCAGGGGGTTAAATCGTATTTTGTAATAGGCATGTTAATTGTTAGCGTCTCTCTAATTTCTTTTGTGCCTGCTATAGGTTCTTCCACTGCGCCAATAGTTGCCAATGACAATGAATTGATAATCGAAGATAAAGATTACAGTTGTAAATCAGTAGACTCGATGAACTTCCCATATGATGATTATGTTTCTACTATGGAAAGCACAGATATCAGCATTGTTTATCCAGTTATTGGTAAAATATACAGTTTTAATACAGAAGGTGTATCTAGAGCTTTGATATCACTACTTAATATTGCATTGGTGATAGATCGTAATCTTGAAGCTGGTGCAACTGTTAATGGTCCTGTTGATGAAGTAATATTTACTCTTTATCAAAGTAATCAGGAGATAGAGACAAAAACATCCGATAGTCCTGACATGGAAGGCAGATACACTTGCAGGTTTTATTCTATTACTTCTTTCTTTGGGAGCTATAAACTTACAGCAGCTGCATATCACAATGGTGTAGAGGTTGCTAGTAACACTGTTGATAAAATCGTTTATCTGCATGTAGGTGAGGGAGGTAATAGAAAACCTGTGCCAAAAGCAGAATTCGAATTTGCTGCTTGGGAGGGTAAAGAAGTAGAGTTTGACGCCTCTCAGAGTTTTGATCCCGATGGTGAAATCGTTAGTTATCACTGGGATTTTGGAGATGGTGGTACATCTGATGAGATAGCTACTACCCACATCTATAATTATCCTGGTATTTTTGATGTTAAATTAACCGTTAAAGATGACGAGGGATATTCTGAAGCTTCAACCGGTCAGATTCGAATTGTTGATTATGACCTTGGTTGTTGGATTACCACAAAATACAATGGTAAATCCGATGAGGTTAAACTAGACATCGGTGTGAATGAGTTTATCGACATGGTTTACCGTGGTTATGATCACAGGAGTTATAAGCTAACGATGGACGAGGATGATGACACATATATTCTCATACGATTTGGTAAAACCACGGTTAATGGCATTAGTGCTTTTATGACTACTTTCCAGGTTGAAATCGATCAATCCACTGACCTATCTAAAGATTTTGAGGTAAACCTCGAGTTTAGATTCCCATATTCTCTGTTACTCAGCCCATATCAGGTACCCTCTGAGGAGTACTTCGCGGGTCGTGTAGGTTATCATTATTATGCTGAAAACCCGAAATTACAAGGCCCTCATGATGTTCATACGTTTTTCTATTTCGGAAAGGGCAGTCTTCAGGACCCTGCTATACTACGTATGAAAATTGATCCTTATCCGTATGGTGCTGAGGATATAGTGCCTCTTAGCTATGAAGTTAAGTTTGTAACTGTGGATGATAACAAAGTGGAGCAGTTCCACAGAGTGCTTTCTTTGGAGTTTGACCCTGCTACGGAGGTTACGATTACTTCTGTTCCTCGTGAGGGTAAAATTAATTACAATTTTGGTTCTGAGACAGCTGGTGAGACTACGACTATTTCATTCCGGGCATGGGGTGGAGCATTTTCTGATATCATTCAGCGTTTCATCTTGGACCCATTACCATCGTTTATGCGGTTTGATTTAACTATTCTTGGTGAACGATCATTCCTCTATGAGGCAAGTAATTCTTATGATCTAACGTATATTGTTGAATCTCAACAAAGTGGTGAAATTGTTAAACTTGAACTTGAGGACCTACCAAGGACGATTAAGGTTTCATGGAGTCTCAGCATAGGTCTATCTGCGGCTCATGGTTTAATTGACCTTGATATGAGCAGTAACCTTGGTAAAGTAAAATTGTATATACAAGGTAGCAGCCGTCCGTTTTTTGAGATCGATGATTTCCCACGTAAACTCCGTGTAGAGGGTGATATAGATATCTCAGCTCTGAAAGGATACATTTCGTTATCCAAATATTCTGGTGGTACAACCACGTTTTATTTACCGATAACCTTCGATAAATGGGAGATGGAAACCACTGTTGGAATTGGTGATGGATCCTGGACGGCTTCATTTGATCTACCAAATAGTGGTAGTAATTTTGTTTCAATAGGTCTTGATACCAATGGTAAATCCATGTTTGATGCTGATTTTTCGCTTTATGATAAAAGTACAGGTAGAGAAGTAATTGATGTCTCAGTTAATGATCTTGCCACGGATAATCTACAAATATCATTTAATAATGCAAATGGGCAGATCCAGAATTTCAAATGGCAGGGGAAGATTACTAAGTTTATCGACCTTGATCTACATGTTGACTATCAATCCCTTGATTTCAATGTGAAGGGATCCTTTGAGTTTATTGAAAAAGGTAAATTCCTCATCGAGTTGAATAAACCAGTTGAGGTAACATTTGTTGATATGACTACTGGTGATTTCAAACTCTATGGTTATATCTCATTGTATGGTGACCGTAAGATAATGATAGAATGGGAGCTTATGGAAAACGGCTTTTTCAGAGTATATACTTTTGGTAAACCTGTTGGAAACCAGTTCCAACTTGACTTTGAATATGATCCGAGCGGAGGAGGCAATTACCAGTATGGTTTCAAGATCACTGGGCAGGATTTCATCGAAATAACCCGTACCATACAGTGGAACACTGTAGATCGTATTATTCCACGTATTTGGATTCTTGGTGATGTACCACTTCCTGGTGATTGGGATGTTGATGTTTTATGGAAGGGTAAATGGTACTATGATGTACCAAATATTTAAGGAGGAAAAAATATGAAAAAACAAAACATTGAAAAAATTGCTGCTGTGGTAGTACTCATTTTTTTAATTTCTGCCTCGGCGGTGCAGGCTGTTGTAAACATAATGGGGGGTACGACATTTACATGGGAGGATGATTTCTCCGATAATAGCAAAATTGATACAAAAAAATCATCGAATATCGAGGTTGCAGGTGGCAGGGTTGTTATGACGCATACGTATAAAGCCTGGCATTATCCATGGCCATATATGAAGGAGATTACTATTACAAATAGTGGTAGTTCTCAACCTGAATATGTTTTGCCTTTAGAAGTTTATAAAAATTCACATATGCAATCCGATTTCAGCGATATTCGTTTTGTAAACGTTGATGATGGCTATATTTATGATCTGGAGTACTGGCGTGGTGAATATGATAATAATAAGGCTAATTTCTGGGTTCGTGTATCACCTGAAGTGCCCAGTGGTACTAGTAAGATTTACATGTTTTATGGTGACACCTCGGCTACGTCCCATAGTAGTTTTAACACAGTTTTTGTTTGGGATGACCGTACCGCTCCAGATATCATGATTTCTTACAAAAATGAGCTTGAAGGAGCGTGGGATCCTGATGCTGAATGGGGTGGTGGTCGTTTCCTTGTTGCCTGGGAGGAACGAATAGGACCACAACGTGTTAGCTGGCCCGTGAATGATTTCGAGCTAACCTATTATTCATGTATCCATGGTAGGACATATAACTATGATGGAGGTGATCCAAATCCTAGTGGTAATGCTGATATTGATATTTCACCTGGTCCGCCTGATCAATCATATCATGCTGAGGATCCATCAATAGCTTACGGTAATGGTAAATTCTTTGTGGCATGGGAGCAGAACCCTGCTGGTGATGTTAACTTAAGATATAACCGGGATATTTATGGCTCCGTTGTAACTTCCGGTGGATCCGTTTCTCAGATTTCTAATGCCATCTGTGAGGCCGATGGACTTCAGGCCGATCCATGTGTAGCATATGGTGGTGGTAAATTCCTGGTTGTCTGGGAGGATGCACGTTTGGGTCAAAGCAACTACAACGTCTGGGGCCGATTCTATAGCAGTAGTGGAAGCCCCTCTGGAAGTGAGTTTAAGATAACCTCTGGGGCAAACTATGAAGGAGAACCATGGGTAGCCTACGGAAATGGTTTTTTCGTAGTGGTATATGAAGAGGGTGATACCAATGGGAATGGTCCGTTCAGCTTATATGCTAAAAAATTAAGTTCAAGTGGCAGTTGCGTTTGGACGACAAAGATCGTTCAAGCTACCAGCACTAAGGATAATGTTTACCCATCAATCGCTTATAACTCTTATACTGATCAGTTCCTGATAACATGGAATGATGGTGATCTAAGTAGTGGAAAACGACATGGAAACATCTGGGGTAACTTTCTAAAACAGGATGGTAATCTTGCGTTTGGGAACTTCAAGATACAATCCGGTAGTAACTATGTTAGAACAGATTGTGCGCCTTATCTTGAGGATATGTTTTTTGTATCCTACGATAAAGGTAGCGAAGTTTGGGGTAAGATAGTATATAACAATGGTGGAAGCCTAGTTATGACCGGTGAACAGGGTCTTTCTGATGGGTCATCTCAGAACCTTGATTGGAATAATTTAGCTGCTTGTGATGATCAGGGTCGTATTTTTGCTGTCTGGGAGGATGACCGTGATCAAATGAGTCAGTATTCCGATGCCTTTGGTAGCGTCTGGCATGTTTACAAATCCGGCGGATCAACAATGGTTAAATATAGTACTGGTAGTGAACATGAACTAGTTGAGGATGCTACTTTGATGTCAAAAGAAATATCATCTAGTGGTGTTCAGGAATGGCAGACTTTTTTCGCAGAGTATGGAAGTGGTAATGGTAATGTTAATTTCTATGTTTGCAGTGCAGGTGGTAGTGTTATTCATACGGGTCTCGGCGATATATCAAATCTTCCTACAAATTCTATCCGGTTAAAAGCTGTTTTTCATCGTGATGATGCTGAAGATTCACCATATGTTGACAGCTGGGGTGTTGAATACCTTGGTCCGGATAATGATCCTCCATGGTGTGAGTTATACCTTGATCCACCTTCCCCTAATGGTAATAATGGATGGTACAAGGGGGCAGTTGATGTTGAAATACGAGGATATGATGATGAAAGTGGTGTAGACCGGATTTATTACAAGATTGATGATGGGGAAACACATTCTACATCTAGTAACCCGTGTACGTTCACGATTCGTGATACTGGTACCCATAGTGTTCAATACTGGGCTGAAGACTACGCAGGTAATAAGGGTTCAACTAAAACTAAATCAGGTATTAAACTAGATGGAAGACAACCCCGGGTTAACATAAAACAACCAAGTACATATGAGGTAGAACCTGGTACTATAGAAGTGGTAGCTACTGTTTCTGAAGAAGGTTCAGGTATAGCAAGTGTTGGAATATATCTAAACAATGATCCTGATCCAACCAAGGAATGGACTAGTCCACAGGATACTTATTATCTCACCTTCGAGGCAGGACCTGGGGAGACACATGACATAGAAGTAAAAGCATATGACAAAGCAGGGAACATGGGAAATGCATATGTAACAATATTCACAAGTCCTGAGGATGATGGTACATTTGCATACAGCCCACAAATAGGATACCTTTACACAGTAAATGGTGTAAGCGACAACCCGTTGTTACATGCACTGTTACTTGCTCTAAGTCTTTCTGTTGTAATAACAGATGATTTAAACATATGGATTAAACCAGATCCGGAGATGGGAGAAGTATCATATGTCAAATTTGAACTATCAGGTGGTATAGCAAAAACGGTTACATCACAAGACGATGGTGAGGGATATTATAGGTACAACTTTGATGTTCCAACAGGGTTCTATAAACTGGTAGCCACGTATTATGATGTGTTTGATAATACGATGGATATCTTTGAATGGAAAGGGAGCATACTGTTTATAAATGCTATGTAACGTTCATAAAAAAACAATCTGGAAAAGAGTATTATATTTGGGAAAGATAATCATGAAAAAACTGCAATCAGTAGTAATAATCATAATGCTGGTAATAAATCTGTTAGTAATACCAATCGCAGGTGCAAACATTGCCACTCGGGATGATTTTGAGGATATCAGTATTCTTGCGAACGTAGAATGTGATTTAAAGGTTAAAAAACCAGATGGAAAATATCAGGATACTGCTTTAACGGTCAAGACTGGTACCGAGCTGCAATTCAAAATAGATATTAAAACCTCGGGCGGTGGCACTTTGGTTGTAGTGGTTTTACCATCTATTGATGATGAACCAATGTTTTATTATTTGGAATCCTCTGAAATACCTGTTTATACTGATGATTATACTCTTATGTGGGGTTTTGTTTTTAATCCACCTGCTGCAATAACATTTAAAGCAAAGGTTTTAAAAGCTGGGACAGGAGATGTACAAGCAACAGTTAGTGATACAGATACCGATGAATCAGATACTGATTTCGTCGAGGTAACAGGTGAGGGTAAGGATCAATGTTGTTTCCCTGCTGGTACAAAGATTACTATGGTTGATGGTAGTCTTAAGAATATTGAGGATGTTAAAGCGGGTGAATGGGTTTTATCATATGATATAGTTACTGGTTTGTATACTTCTTGGATGGTTAAAATGACGGGTCTTCCAGTTCACCCTGTTTACAGCATTAATGATGGTCTTCTTGAGGCTACTGTTGATCATCCTATTTATGTGAAGAAATCAGATAATAAAATGGGCTGGGGTGCCATTAATCCCGAACTTGCAAAAACTGCAATAGTTTATAATGGTGAGGTTTTATCTTTAGATGTTGGTGATCAGCTTTTCACTGTTGATGGTAAATGGGTTACGGTGACAAGTATTGAGTCTTCTGGTGAGTTTGTTCAGACGTATAATTTACTTTCTTTTTCTGGTATGCGTACGTATTTTGCTAATGGTATTCTTGTTTATGAGGAGCATCCTCCTTTGTCTATGGCTAGGTATTTCCTTAGGTTGTTTGGTGAAAGAGTTACGCGTATGGCGCAGTTTATCTTATCTAATCAAGTTTTTAACCGTCTTATTGTGCATAATACCCTTAAAATTTGATTTTTTTCCTATTTTGCACAAGTATCTGATAGGAACAGTTATATATACCTTAATAGAAACATATATGAACTAGTAAAAATAAATATATTATAGGGTAAGAAGAGGTGATTCTGAAATGAAACGAGCTATATTAGTTATAATTATAATCAACATGCTATGTATTAGCATGACAGGCGCTGTTTTTTCTCAAAAGATAGAAAACAACATAGAAAAACCAAATGAAATAAACGAAACCCCAAAAAGAACAATAACACAATGCACAGCGGATCTACAAAAAATCGTAAAAGACTATATGACGATGGACCCAAACAGGTTCACACCAAAACCCGTAGAAAAAAAACCAATAACCCTCCCATGGAAAACACAAACCCACAGTGAACCACTTGAATGGTGGGTAACCATAGAATACAATGGTCAAACATTCGAGAAAAAAGTGGATATATCAGTTGAAGATTTTTCAGCCAGCTTTTTAAAACACCCAGAATACGGAAAACATATATATTTCGATGTTGACAGCGACCCATCAGATGACATAGAAGTAATAATAGGTTTCTACTGGTCAGGTATAAAATACCCAGATGGAGAAGGAGCAACATCCCTTGAATCACGTCTTAGAGTAATACAAACATCCTCTGGAAGCCCGGGTGGAGGCCTTGAAGACCCTGATGCAGATATGAAGGTCTATTCAGAGATAAGGTTAAACTATGGACTTGTACTGGGAAAAGCAAAAGAAAAAACATCAACAGTTGAAAAAATTGATTATCCATTGTTAAAAATACTAGATAACATCATCCAAGGCAGGGTTTTCAAATCTTTATCTTCCATGATCCTTGGACTGAAAAACATTTTTAACAGACTTATCAACCCTAAAACCACCACTCAGACGTTAGAAGACAATGACATCGGTGTACAAGCAAATAGCAGAACTGACTATTTTGCATTAAAATTCGGTTATTACTCCCCCAAGAATTATAATGTTCCTTTGTCCATTGATAAAAGATTTGCCTTTGCAAAAACTCTAAACAGAAACTGGGCAACAGAAGGTACTATCTTTAACCCTGCTCTTTTTGAACATGAACTATATGATATTTCTTCCTCAGATCCAATCGGTCTTGAATGGGGATTCCAAGCATATCAGGGTTCTACAAAAACAAAAATGTTCGACATAGCATTTACTACTAATTTTAGTAAACCTGTGTATTTACTGACTCATTATATCCCAGAGAAGGCATATGTTTACTATAATTTTGATCAAAAAAGTCAGAAGGGTAGTGAAGTTGAAATCAAGTTCTCAGCTGATGTTATAATTGGAACAGATGATAAGGGTAATCCTTTAGAAGATTTACCTGAGCTTTCCCTAACATTTGACAAGATTGATAGTAGTCTTGCTCAGTCAGGTAGATGGTTTAGTTTAGACATTGATGTTGATCTCTTTGAGAGTTTACTGAATCCAAGCAAAAATCTTGCAGGTTTAAGCTATAAAGCTAGTCATATATTTGATGTTAATGTAAAATTTAGTATTCCAGAAGTCTTTGAAGAGAAGGTTATAATCAAAGGTTTACCTAAAGAAATCGATTTCGGCTGGGATGTAGATGTAGGATTACTTTTGCCTCCAAACTCTGTGGATATCTCCTTTAAAACCGAGTTCAAATTAGATATGAGCAGTGATATCGAGGAAATTACTATTTTTTACCCAAAAACTGATTTAATTGCTAATGATGAGATTTTCCTAAATGTGAAAGATATCCCAAAGAAGGAAGAATTCAAAGCTGAGGCATCTCTTTTCTTCCAGGACGGAGATATAATAAAAGTTGAACCATCTGCGGATTTAAGTTTTGATATGAGCAGCAGCATCGGAGAAATGAATATTTATTATCCAAAAGCTATTGCGGATCAACCTGATTCAAAGTTCATTTGGATACCAGACGGTAGTATCCCTCGCAGTGTCGATTTAGAGGGTAATTTATTTGTCCAGTATAACACAAAAAATGCAAAGGACCCCGATAATTATTTCTCAGGAACAATGAGGCATACATGTAGTAGCAACATAGACAAAATTGATTTTTATCTACCAGCTGAAACTGATCCAGTTTTTCAGATGCTTGATTTGCCTGCTTTTTCTTATGCTACCGGAAGACTTAATTGGAATACATTGGCGGGAAGTGTTTATGCAACACGAGGGTCAATAGGTAGATATGATCCATTAATTGTGAACTTAACCTATGGAGGGTTTGAAGTATACAACTACCTGGAAATCAGAAATGGGTATATCTCATCACAATTTGAAATTGCAAACGATGGATACCTATATCTTGACACCTCTGAGAGTATGCTCGCGGATGAACTAGAGGTTCATAACAATAATGATGATTCACAGATACCTTTCAGAAGGATTTATTTAAAAGCAGATGAGTTGTCAGCTGAAGGATTCAAAGCGGATTGGGATATCGAAATGGTTGGGGATCAACCCCAGATCAATGATTTAAAGGTAAGTGGTATAATAGACACTATCCGGGGTTTAACCTTTGATTTTGAATACGAGGATAAAGCAACATCACTCGACTTGGAATGGACAACAGGTGAACAAGGAGAACTAATAGTCGATTTCTCCCAGCCTGATCCCATTTATATTGATTTCGACATAATCGATAATGTTACACAACCCTATGGAATAACTGTCGATGGATTCGTTGAACTAAAAAACAATCCTCATCTTGACATGGCCTGGAAATGGAAACAAGGACAATCAGCAACTGATCCATCATATTTCAGGATAAACTATGAAAAAAATGTTCCATTAATCAAAGATCTATATCTAGATGTAGGATGGGATTCTGATCAGGATGGTACATCAGACTGGGGTGCAAAAGTCACACTTGATAATGTAGGTATTTACTATTATGTTAGATGGTACTGGTATAGCATAATACCGTATATCTGGTCAGAGTTTGACATAAGCGGTGATGTGGATGTTGATCTATTACTGTTTGGAGAATGGCATGAGAATGTACATGAGTTATTAGATCCACCATCATAAAAGGGGGTATAAAAAAATGAGAAAAAATAATAAAATTTTGAAGCTAGTGATAATCCTAATCAGCATATTTTTTATTGCATCATCAGCCTCGCAGGCGATGATAAAAACACAAAACATTTATGAAAACCTGCCTCCAGCAAAAACAACTAATGAGGATATATATTTTAACTGGTCGGATGAGTTTACCAGTGAGCAATGGATTGAGTCAACACAATCATGGGATTACCTTATTGAAAACGGTGAGGTTACAATCAAGGATACATATGAGATATGGACTGATCCAAGTTGGACTAAGATGGTTCCAATAAAAGTTGATAACACTGCGGGTAAAGATCTTCAGAACATAGCTATTCATGTTGATGTCATCAAAGATTCTGATATGCAAAATGACTATGGTGATATCAGGTTTAAACATGATAGTTACACTGTAACCTGGCTTGATCAATGGATAGAAAACAAAGATCCAGATGAGGCAGACATTTGGGTGAACATACCAGAGTTGCCAAAGGGTGAAAGCTACATGTACCTATTCTATGGAAACCCTTCCGCTGATGAAATAAGTAACTTCCATTCTGTTTTTTCAGACTGGACGCCAAACTGGGAGAACGATCTCAAGGCTTCAACTCATGTTTACACAGAGGGTGCATGGGATCCAGATGTAGCATACGGTGAGACATCACAAAAACAAGGGCGTTTCCTCGTAGTATGGGAAGAAGGACAAGCACCTAACCCACCATACACGTATTTCTTTAAACAGGATATACGAGGATCAATCTATGATACAAATGGTGATCCTATATATGAGGATTTCACGATACGAAGTGGACAGGAACCTCAATGGCATCATGAGGATCCCACGGTAGCATTTGGAGATGGTAAATATCTTGTGGCATGGGTACATTATGGTACATCCACTGATCCTGAAACCAAGGATATACTTGGTCGTTTTGTGACACTTGATGGAACGGTTTCACAGACAGATATAATCATCTGTGAAGAAACTGGTATACAGGGTCTTCCATGTACAGTTTTTGATACAGTGAATAACAGATGGTGCGTTGTCTGGGAGGATGCCCGGCAAGGTCAAACAAACTACAATCTGTATGCTAAGTTTGTAACACCGGATGGACAGGTCAGCAGTGAAAAAATCATCTCAACTGCTGCAAATAATCAACGTCAACCATGGATAGCTTATGATAAATTTAATCAGCAGTACATGATCGTATGGGAAGAAAAACCACCAGGGAACCAGGGATACACAGAGAGCGATATATGGATGGGTTTATTTGATAAAAACATGAATCCTCTACCAGGTAACAACCCTAAAAAGATCACAAACAGCAATGAAAATGTTCGTTATCTTTTCCCAGCTGTTGCATTCTCAGAGGAATCACAACGGTATCTGATAACATTCAATGAAGGCACACCTGATAAAGCATATCGTGGTGACGTGTGGGGAAAAATTGTTGATACATCTGGAAATAATATTGGTTCAACAATGTTTAAAATAAAAGACGGAGATTTCATAAGAACAGATGTAGTACCATATCTTAATACTGCATTCCTAGTAGCTTTTAACGGTGGAGGAAACATATGGGGTAAATTCATTATATGCGATGAACAAGAAGATGTAAGCACTCAGGATATACAACTATCAGCTAGCACATCTGCTGAGGCAGACTGGGTGAACCTTGCAACAGATGAAAACGAGATATTTGTCACATGGGAGGATGCCCGTATAGATTACATCGCCCCGTTTAACGGTGTACCAGATGTATATTGTAACATGTGGTATCTAAATTTTGGTGACTCAAAAGAGATACTATTAGATAAAGAAAACGAGAAACAGATACTTCTATCGGCTCAGATCACTACAAAAGAGTTAAGCTTTGAAAACTTTGAACAATGGCATAAGTTTTATGCAGATTACGATGGAACAATCACATACGATGTACTTGATTCAAATTATGGTGTTTTAATAGGTGATGTGTCACCGTTGAATGGTGCTGATATTTCAAGTATAACCCAGGATAAAATTCGACTAAGGGCAAAACTCACACGGGACAACCCATCGTATACTCCTGTTTTACGCAACTGGGAGCTTGAATATGTTGGATCTGATGATGAACCACCACTAACTTTTCTTGATCATATTGATGGAACAAAAGAAAACAATGATATATACACAGATCAAAGTGTAACCATATATTTAACAGCAGAGGATTACCCGCCTAAATTCAAGAGCGGTGTCAAGGCTATTTATTACACTGTTAACCGCGGAGAAGTACTAACCTATAAAGAAAGTGGAATAATACTCCAGGCGCCAGATACAAATTACTGGGGTGAATGGTATGTTCGTTATTGGTCAGAGGATAATGCTGGAAATGTTGATCCAGAAAAAGGAGATGACAACGAAAGAATGATACACATCCTAATAGATGCAGAAAATCCTTCGGTTACAATTCTTGAACCTGCTGATGAACAAAAAGTGACAGTACCCTTCTGGGTACGGGTAGATGCCACTGACAACTATGGTATAGAACGTGTAGAGTTCGACATTGAACCGTTTGGAAAACGAGATAACATGCCATACAAAGATTACGAGCCACCATATGAATGGTACTGTGATGTTGGAGAGGGAACCCCAAAAACCCTGTCACTTAATCCACAACCTCTTGGTACAGGTGTGAACCGGATGTTACGAGCTCGCATAGTTGACAAAGCAGGACAAATACATACACATGAGATATGGATTCATGTAACAAACTGGAATAGATTTCCAAAAACCAAAAGCTACACGCCATTAATCACACCTCTAAAATTAGGCTTCAAAGTCAGCCAACTTTTAGACCTACAAATCCCAACACCAAATGATGCAGATAAAATGATAATAACCGCAAAAAACCTACTCGGTACAAGGACATCTAAGATAACAGATGATGATCTAAGCGATGGATGCCATGTTTTATTTAACCTTCCAACAGGTTTCTACAAGATTACAACCACGGCGTACAAGGATGATGAAGAAATATCAACAGAGACCTATGCAAGAATCCTCTTCCTAAAACGTTTAATCTAACCCTTTAAAAAACAATTGTATTGAGCCGTTCCTGGCTTGATCAATGTTAAGGTTAGATTTAAATAAAGGGGGAAAAGGCGTAGATGAAAAAAAACCATAAATATTTAATATTTTTAGTAACAACGCTGTTGATAACAACTGTTTTCTCGACTGCTTCCACAGTAAAAATAAACATAGATAATTTAGAACCAGATGCGGAGTTACCTATTTGGAGTGTAGGTGACAGCTGGACGTATGACCTGGAAGAATTCAAAGGAAAAATCGGAGCCACTATGGGTTTTGAAATATCAAGTCCTAATCTAAAAATGAAAGTCATAGAAATACAACAAGATAACTATAAAATGAGTGTTTCAGGTGATATAAACGGTAATGGAAACGGAGAACTCGCTGGTATAACACTAGGGGGAACACTTCAAAATGCTAGGATAACTGGTGGACACATACTTGTGAACAAAGAAAGCCTAACAGTCTTTGAAATGCAGGATGTCAGAATAAAAGGAGACTTAAAAGGAACAATTTTAACATATTCTTTTGATGCCACTGTTAACTTTTATTCAGATCCCCTGTTAGCATATCTAAAACTCCCGTTATCCATAGATGATACTTGGGCAATTCCACCCACCTATATTGTTTTCTATGTTGATCTTATTATTAAAAACAAACTTACAGGTATAACACTGTTTGATGATATGGTCCCTATTGTAGCAACAGTTGGTGAACATGATCTTACATGTGAAAAACAAGAAACTGTTAACAACTATGAATCCTTGAAAATCACTGGAGATACTGGTGATGTAATAAACATATGGTACTCAAAGTTTGCAGGTAGCATAGTCCAGATTGATGTTCAAAACCTTGACATGGAAATGTACTCTGGGGAGATATTTGAGCTGACATCAATGAAAATAAAACTCCTGGAGACCAACTATAATGTTCCACCATCCACCCCAGAACAACCTGAGGGGCCAACATCAGGTAGAGCAGGACCACAACAAACATATTGCACACGAGACGGAGTTGACCCTGAGGGTGAACAAGTAAAATATGGTTTCGACTTTGGAGACGGTTCAGATATAGTATGGTCAGATTTTGTAGACTCAGGAACTGAAGCCTGTGTATCCCATGGTTTTCCCTACCAAGGTGGAAGTTATGAGATAAAAGCAAAAACCAGGGATAAAGATGGAAAAGAAAGTGACTGGTCAGAAACATTAACAGTAACCATGACACCAGATGACCCACCAGGTACCCCTTCAACCCCGCAAGGTGATCAAACCCAGGGTATTGTCGGATACACCTACACGTTCACAACAACAGCCACAGACCCTGAGGGAGACCGTATAAAATATGGTTTTGACCTCTACGGAGATGGAACAGTCGATCAATGGAGTGAACTGTTCGACTCTGGAGAAAACGCTGATGTAGACCTCATCTGGAAAAAAGTTGGAACATTCATCATGAAAGTCAAAGCACAAGATGAATACGGAGCACCCAGTGACTGGTCACAAACCATACAAGTTAGCATGATCAATAACAACCCAGAAACACCAAGTTTCACACAGAAAACAACCAGGCCTAAACAAGGAAAAACCTATACCTACAGTGCTACAGGGACTGATCCTGATAATCACCGTGTACAATTCGAGTTTGACTGGGGTGATGGAAGAACAAGTAAAAGCAACCTCGTCGACTCAGGAGGAACAGGTTCAGCATCACACAGCTGGAATGATAAAGGACGTGTTACAATACGTGTTAGAACCATAGATGAATACGGCGGAACAAGTGACTGGACAGATCTACCCATAAATGTTCCGAAATCTATGACAAAACAAAAAATCAACAGTAATCCATTTGTTAACGAGTTACTTAACAGGTTCTCATTTATAAAGAAATTATTAGAGAGACCACTGATACAGATTATTCTAAAAACCGTTTAAAAACCATTGAAAATAGGGGATTTCTCCCCAGTTATCCACATCATCTTCTTACAAGAAGTATGATTAAATAAATGGATCCGATACCAATTGTATAAAAACCTTTAAATAATATAATGATAGTTATTATTATAGAAATAAGTAAATTAGGGGGATTCTAACCATCAACAAAACAAAAGCACTGCCAGTAATCTTAATAATCATTCTAATAATTAGCAGTCTACCCGGGATTGCACAAAATACCGAAGAACCTATTGAGATACATATTTTAGAAGAAAATGACAAAACCATGTTCTCTCAAGTAAAACTAGAAACACAAGGTGAATATGTATCGATAAATTTGGAGGAAACAAATAATTATCTGATTGAAACAGGAAAACCCATGTTACCAGTACAAACAAAAACTTATACGTATCCTAAAAACACAAAAATCAGAGAGATAACCTGTACAGTAAACAATGTACAAGAACAAAAAATAGAAAATAAAATACTACCGGTATCAGAACCGAAGGCTAGAAACAAAATACAAATGGAAATTGAAAACACACAAGAATTCGATGAAAACATTTATACAAGTAATGATCCCTATCCAAACAACTGGTACACATATGATATTAAATGTGGTGTAGATGGAATAGATGTAATAGTTCGTCTTTATCCAGTAAGATATGCCCCTGGTAGTGATACTATTTTTACCGCTGATGGTTTTGATATAAAAATAGTACGTGAAGTTTCTAGTGGAAGTTTATCATTTACAGAAGAAAGAGATATGGTTATCATAGCACCGAGTTCTTTTTCAAGCAGGCTTCAACCTCTTGTTAAACATAAAAACAACATTGGGGTTGTCACATTTTTTAAAAAAGCTGAGGATATATATGATGAGTACCCTCAGGGGAGAGACAGAGCTGAAAAAATCAAACTGTTCATAAAAGATGCCATTGAGGATTACAACATCAGCTACGTGCTACTTGTAGGTGGGCGGATCGGGCAGAAAAAACAATGGTATATACCTGTTAGAGAGTCAAATAATAATGATATATATCTCTGGGAATATGGTCATATCAGTGATTTATACTATTCTGATATTTACAAGTATAATGAAACATCTATGACTATGGAGTTTGATGACTGGGATTCTGATGGGGATGGAATTTTTGCTGAATGGTATGTAATGGAGGAGCCAGATGACATCATGGATTTTCAACCAGATGTACATGTTGGACGTCTTGCATGCCGTTATCCCAGGGATGTTACAACTGTTGTAAATAAAATCATCAGATATGAAACATTGCCTCATCTTAGCTTCTGGAATAACAGGATGATAACTGTTGGGGGTGATACTTTCTGGAATTCTTCTAATTCACCTGGTTATGAAGGAGAAATAATAGTTAATTTCACAGGGCAACTAATGGAACAAGCAGGATACAATGTTAAAAAACTTTTTACATCACTTGGTACTCTTAAACGACCAATAGATGTCATTCTTGCTTGGAACCCTGGAGCAGCCTTTATACACCTATCAGGACATTCAAACCCTGGAGAACTTGTTACACATGCCCCAGGTTCAAAACCATGGGTTTATGCTCTTACTGTTAATGAAATGCCGTTTTTAATAAACGGAGGACGTCTGCCGATATTAGTCGTTGGGGGATGTCATACTAGTCAGTTTAATGTTACAACTTGGAACTTCATAGATGGAATACTCCGGGAGGGCATACAATATTTCACAGGTAGTCCACCATATGATAATGGTAGTTTCATGTTATATAATTGGATACCTGAATGTTGGAGCTGGAAACTAGTAAGAATGAAACAGGGTGGTGCAATAGCTACAATTGGAAACACAGGACTAGGATATGATAATCTTGGATCAGTTTTAGATGCTCTCGCAGGTTATGTTGAATCCCACTTTTTCTATCATGCCAGTCAAAAAACATATACTACGCTTGGAGAGATACATAGTCGTACTATAACAGATTATACTGAGGATTTCCATGAGGAGATTAACACACTTGATGGTTGGGATTCAAATAGGTTGCATAGGAAAACAATAGAACAATGGGTGCTTCTAGGCGATCCCAGTCTTAAAATAGTTTACCCTGACTAATTCTTTTTAACATTTTTAAATAAAACAATAAAAACCAATGCGAAAAAGAATATTATCATTTCGAAACCAGGGATGACAAATTTTTCATCATTCCCGTTATTTCCCCCATTGCCACCGTTGTCACCATTGTTTTCATCTGCTATACTGACAGTAATCGTGTTTGTGGATTGAGAACCATGTGTGTCAGTCACTGTTAAAACAACCGTATAATTACCTGCTGAGGTATAGTAATGTTCAACTGTTACACCTGTACCAGTTGTTCCATCGCCAAGACTCCAGCTATACGTAGAAATACTGTCATCTTCATCTGGATCATAGCTATTGCTACCATCAAAAGTTATAGATGTGTTTGCAACACTAGAATATGGTCCTCCAGCATCAGCCACAGGATCAGTATTTGGAACAGAAGTATCAGGGTTAACAGTTACACTAGCTGTGGAATATTCAGACCAGTCACCATGGTTGTCTTTAACTTTGAAATAAATCGTGTGACTGCCAACAGATAGATCAGATTTATAGAAAGACTGCGTTCCAGCTATTTTACCATCATGACTACTACTCCAATAATATTCCACTATCATGCCATCTGTATCAGTCCCATGGCCATAGAAATAGATTTGTTCCCCGTAGGTTGTGGTTGTAGGGGAAACAGTCTGAATAAAAGCGAAAGGTCTCTGGTTCTGAGGAACAGTTTCAGCGTTAATAGTAAGACTGCTTTGAGCATAATCAGACCATGTTTCATCAGTAGCCTGTACTCTGAAACTTATAGTATAAGTTCCTGCAGAGAGACTTGATGTGGAGAAATCCTCACTGTTACTTATCACATCACCATTGGCTTTCCACTCCCAGTTAATAATGCTACCTACAGGAGTACCATAACCATTGAAGCTGATACTCTGTCCTTCATCCGCGGGATTAGGAGAAATAGATTCTATATAAGCCATAGGGTTAAAAGTCAAAAAATAACCTAGAGGGTAGTCATCCTGGTTCACACCACCTGGAATAATATATGGGCTGTCTCCTATGCCATCGCTATTGTTATCATAATCAGAATAATCAGACCAATAGTTACCCTGAGAGTTATAACTCCAGCTGTTCGTATTGGAATCATGAGCATTCTCAACATTGTTCTCCAGGAACTTGTTAAGATAAAAAGTGTTACTATTAGATATATGTGTTTTCACACCATAAGAGTTATCCGAGATTGTATTATCATAAATAATATTAGAAGAACTATACGTGGTCAGATAAACACCATTGTTGTTACTCTGAATACTGTTACCGTTCACGGTGTTGCCATCTGAATTAGTAAGAATAACACCATATTTTTCATTGTCCTTGATGGTATTACCATTAATCGTGTTATCATTAGAGCTAACAAGATATAAACCACTATCCCCCTTTTGAATAATATTGTCGGTAATGCTGCAATCATTAGAGGAACTCAGAAATATACATGAATACGTAGTAGTAGCACCAAGACTGTTCTCAATTGTAAAACCAGAAATATTAACATAATCCGCAGAAACCTGAATAGTATGCAAACTACTAGAAGCACCCTTAATAGTCTTAGTACCACCCCCTATACCACTGATCGTCAGAGTCTTATCAACCACGAGGTTCTCATTATACGTACCACTATAAACATAAATAGTGTCATTCTCACCAGCAGCATCAATAGCATCCTGAATACTTGTATACGTCTGACCACTACCAACATAAAAAGTACTACCCTCAGCAGAGCAAACATCAACCTTGTATAAACTAAATAAAACACCTATGAACATGATGCAAGCTATCAAAAACACAACTGCATCTCTCATTCTTCACCAACCATTATAGTATAAATTCTAGTATTATTAATATTTATACTTATTGTGTTAAAATATCAAAAAAAAATAATAGCGCCCCAGCCGGGATTTGAACCCGAGTCCCGAGCTCGACAGGCTCGGATGATAGGCCACTACACCACCGGGGCAAAAAAACCAATGTTTTTTCTTAAGGGGTAAATAAATCCCTCTCTTTAATTTTTTCCTAACAAAAAAAACAATATTAACAATTTGTGAAAATACCACAAAGCATTTAAATAACACATAAGAATAGAGATATTAATTGTGGATTGGGATAGATGAAGGGATAATCCCAAAAAATGAGGGGTGATATATTTATGGCGAGAGAGTTTAATAAAAATATATTTATTATGCTGCTAGCGGTAATGACAGGGGTAATAGTTATCACTTTTTTCATAGCAGATCTTCAAGCACGTTCGCAGGTAACAGAGGAGTTAACCTATAAACACACTGAGGAGATAAAAGATTTAGAGAGTAAAAACATTAATTTTACCACGCGTTTCATTAATTCTCTTGGACTTTTTGATAAGGCACGAGAAGATCGAGCTTATGGTGATTACAACTTTGAAGTAGCGTTTTTATGGTACACCAGTGCTCTTCATGAAACAGATAATGCCACATTCCAAATTTATAAAACAAGGGTAATCACTCATTGTGGAGATGCAATCGCTAATTACTTAAACTCTAGTGGAAATTTTATAACTGCAAAGCAAAAATTCCAGCAAACTAAGGATTACACACATTATGATGTATATAAAAACCTATTAGATTTGTATGTGAATTTAACAGCCTCAGGAAGCAGGTTGACAAATTATAGAATAAATGCTAGTACATATTTAACATATCTATCTGAGAATCTCACATTTAGTGATAATGCTGTGATCTTCGAACAAAACATGACAGAGATTTATGATTTGTTCAATCAGACGATACTCCTATATACAACTGAGCTTACAGATGTTTATAAAGAAGTAGAGAAAGATATTGAAGAAGAATATGATATATTTGGTTTCATAGAAGACAGAGAACTATAAAAACAAATTTTTTCTTTTTTTATGTTAAACCAATGCAGTGTTCATCCCAGAAAAACATTGGACAAACAACCGGGTTTTTAGTACTACTGAACTCAACTCTTGCAAAGTTTGTAAATGATGCTGGTAGTTTGTTACCAGTTCCTGAGCCAACTAGTCCAACACCAGACCTGTTTAGATAATAATTTATGAAGTTATCACCGTTTTTCTCAACTCTGATTTTATACCAGCTTTTACGTAAATAACCTCCGACGTAGTCAGAATACAGCTGCATCCAGCTTGTACCTTGATCTGAATAATATAGTTTTACTAACCAGTCATTTGGAGGGTTGCTACCTGCTTGAATATATTCAAATTTTAATTTGGCGATATCCTGATCATTTTTGTTTTTGAAATTTAGTAGAAGATCAGCGGATTCACTGGTGTCTCCACATGCAAACCATATCTCCCACCAGTTAAGATCACCATCTAGTTCATCAAAGGTGTAATTCCAATATTGTATTCCACCTGATGATCTTAGTTTGGTTTTATAAGAATTAGATGTTTCATAATAATACCCAGATGATACCTCGAATTTACTTCCGATTTTTCCATTGCTTGTTTCATACCATTGTCGACCCATGTAAGTCTGAGTTGCGTTATCACCCGGTGCATCATCAGAGTAATCCTCTGTTAGCATTGATGGTGGTTCAAAGACTACAACTGTGAAATCAGTGGGATCGTCATCATCTGTTTCACCATCATTATCTTGATCTATACCATCATCCACATATGCATCATCTGTTAACTCGGTCGCATCATTGGTACCGTCCTCGTTGCTATCCCAGAAAACAGTTCCTTGGTTTGAAATAACAGTGCCGTTCGGTAAACCATTATCAACGGTTACCTGAAATTCAAGTATTACACTGCTTTCACCGGGTACGCCACCGTTCCAGATTATTTTGTTATCACCTGCACTGTAGCTTATTGCTCCTAATGAGGCTGTTGCTGAACCTGGTACATATGTAACATTTTCTGGGAGAATATCTTCGAACTCGTTACCAGGATTGTTATCCTGGTCAGCGGCCCCGGTGTTACTAATAGTCACCCTATATTTCATTGTGTCACCGCTTTCTGCTGGTTCGCCATTAATATCAGTTACTGTCTTCCTTGCCATAATCTCTGTTTTTGCATAACCTGTGAACATTAGATTATCAACGAAGGCTGCACTATCAAACAGGTTATCACCTGAATCTTTCATATTAATAGTCACAGTGATCTGTTCATTTGGTGAAACAGGATGTGTCAAACCTCCTATTTGAATTAGATCAGATGCACCAGCATCAGCACCAGGAGTCCTTGGTGTTGTATCTATCCAGTCGACATCATTAGGGTTGCCACTTTGTGCGAAAATATCAAAACCAGAGCCTGGGATTAGATTTGAATCTAAAACGAAATATCCACTGTTAACATCAACGATATAATTTGATACACCCTCAGATGGTGAGTTAACAGTGATTGTTAATTTATCATTGTATTGAGTACCAACATATTCAGGGTACTCTGCGCTGAAGAATTGAACATCATAATACAAATAATGCATAAACATTGGCACCTGAAGTGTCATAGTAAGTGTTGCTTCATCACGTGGATAACCTTGTCTGCCGCCTGAAAACCAACTACCTCTCTCATCACCAGGGTTATCCTCATTGGTGGAAACAATACTGACTCCTGCTACCCCTGTGCTAAATAAGGCGAATGTGCTGCCATCTGTGGGCTGCATATAACCCAAAGAGGATAAAGCACATGCCTGCCTGCAGCCAGATGCATCAGCATCAGTATATGAAGAGTCAACAAGCCAGGAGCTGTTAGCTAATATAGCATAGGCTAGATCTTGACCATTATATGAGCCGGCTGTTATTCTTTCAGAAGGTGTAATAATTAGTATATTAGATAATATGAACACGGCTATGAAAATTAACACGGTTTTTTTATTCATCAACTATGTCCCACCTCCATAGCTTACAATCTGTAGGGTGTTAGAGTTTACTGCTATGTCATCTTGCAGTCCATCATTTGGTGTAACTGTACATCTCCATATTTCTCCTAGTAAAGTTTCGTCAGAGACTATTACTCTTTTGTTGGTAAGTCCATCTTTTGTGCATAGATAATTCTGATAAACTTGTTCGTCTGTTAAAGCACGATTATAAATTTGTAATTCATCTATTAAGCCACTGTAGTTATCCTGTTGAATTTTATTTACACCTGTGACTTCTAGGTCGTCAATAGCTGTGTATTCACGGGATTGAGATGTTGACCACCTGAATTCTAATGTTAAACTATCTAATGAATTGGATATAGATGCCTCAGCGAGTGTCCATGATAGTTGGTTACCATCACCTATTTCTGGTGATAAATCCTCAAAAATCGTTATCCAATTTGATCCATCCCAGTAGTAGAAACCAATGTCATCTGCGCTCTCTGTATCCTTATAACTATAATATACGGTAACATTTACATTATTATAGTTACTAATATCAATGCTCTCTCTATCAAAAGCTACAAAGTCAGAATCAAAATCACCACAGCCACCAAGTGAATACGATCCACTCCTTGGTGTTATTGAATCAGAATCTAGTCTTCCAAATGAGTAATCTTCCCACCATTCCCACCAGTTATAAGTCCAGGTTGTTCTATCATTATTTATTGACCATTTATCTTCTTCTGTTGTTGTTTCAAAACTTGTTGATAAAAGTGTTTCAACACCAGGGTTTCCAGCTCGACGTCCTATATAACCAGATGGGCTATCACCGTTTCCAAGTGTTTGACCTGGGCTATGACTCTGTTGTATGGTGTCAAGGTTTCCATCAACATATATTTTACAGTAACCAGTGTTTGAATCATATGAAGCAACGATATAATGCCAGGTGTTGTCATTAATCGTTGTAACTCCATATACATCTGATATCATGCTGTTAGCTGATGTTGACCATTCAATCAGCCCGTTTTTAATACCAAGCTGCCAGTATTTCTGTCTATCAAAAGAAACTAATACGACATCATCAGCAGTTGTTTTAATCCAAGCTTCAACAGTTATCTCATCAACATAGCTGCTATCATGACTGTAGGGAAGAGAAATATGATCATCGTTTCCATCAAATTGATAAGCGCCACCTATTTTTCCAGAGTCTACCCAGGTTGGTCCTACAACTGTTCCAGTGTTTTCATCACCAGAGTAATCCCTTGTAACACTTGACCCGTTAGTATCAAATGGTAATATTAAATCAGTAATTGAATTACCATTCACAGTCCAATTATAGATATATGTAAGAGCATCTATCTGGGGGGTTATGGTATAATTAAAACAAATTAGATCTTCATCAACCGTGTTATCCATTAAACTAGATATTAGCATTGGGTTCTCAGATGGTGGATTAGGAGGGGATCCACTGATTTTACCATGTAGAATCCCATCAAAAACTTGATCCATACTACCATCCTCATTAATACAATAAACTGAAACCTGAACCATATCAGACTCATCCTCCAGTACGATATCAGCTATATCCTCCAAAGGGAAACGCAGTTGACCTATCTCCCAGTAATCATCATTTACAGTCTTTGAACCAATAAGAGTACCATTAAGATAACGAGCATAAACCACATACGAACTCAAAGGATTACCACCTTTATGCTCTAAAACAATCATACCGCTTTCGTTTACCTCACCTACAATGATAATGGGTATATCAACATCTGGAGCAGGATACATGAAATACATATAAATCACAGAAAAGGTGACAACAGCAACAACAAGTAGGATTACGCCTCCCAATACTTCTGAAACTGCATAATCACCTTTAAACGAAATGTTTTTTTTCATCCTCACCTATCCACGATTAAACTTCTTTGTTTTCTAGTATTTAGACCTTTTGTGGCATTTTCACAATATGATGAATTTAACTGTTAGAACATGAATTTAAACACAAAAAATGAGATTAATACAAGTACAAATGCGAATCTGATACCTGAAGATATCTTTCCATCCATCATAAAACCACCGAGAATGCCACCCCCGAGACTCTGAACCAGTACAAATGTGAAAAATGTATTTTTAAGGGTTATAGGATCAATATTGGAGATATCAAATTTGACACTACCAATTGAACCGCTAGGGAGTTTGCCCTGTAGTTTAAAAATTTCAGCGAAAATAGTTTTATCAATAATCAAAATCACCGCTAGAAACACAAAAAAACTAATAAAAATGACAATTGCATAAAGAGACATCTCAGCTTGTCTCTGCTGCTCCACAAGTTTGGTTTGATCAATCTCTTTTGCTGCTGCTTCAAAAACAGCAGAGGTATTACCACCGATATCCAACGCTTTATTAATTGTAACTACGATTCTTTTAACTGAGTTGGTGTTAACCCTTTTTGCAAAATTTTCTAATGCTTCCCTGACTGGAATTCCCCAAGATAGTTGAGAAGACATTCTTTGTAACTCAGGTGTTAGTTTTCCGTAATCACCTTGAGCTGCAGAGGTAATTGCATCAAAAATGGTCATACCTGACGATGTTGAACTACTGATTTCCCTAAGAAAATCAGGAAGCTGATCTTCTATCATTTGTTTCTTTTTTGCTTTTAAATGATTATAAAAACCAATAGGTCCAATAGCAGTTATAATCCCAAGAACAAAAAAATCAATCCCGGTAAGTGCATCTCCTTTTACCTCAGCAATGTTTAATGATACTAGGATGCCAAGGATAAATAAAATGATAGAGATAGATAATGAAATGCCTAGTAGGATATGTATATTTCTATCTTTCCCATAAACTGCTTGAGCGTTGTATTTTTTGCGTTTAATGGGCAACTTCATACGGTTTCTCCCATCCCGGAGCTCATCATAACATAAAAACCGAAATATGCAAGAGGTAAAACAAATACTGCTATCAAATTAATTAAAACTAGATCTATTCCCTGTTCACTTGTCATTCCCATTATAGAAAATATTATCACTAAAAAGAGAGGGAAGGCAATAACGGTCACAACAAATGCTTCAGCCATTATAGCTAGTGATTCCAGGTTTCTCTTCCTGTCGATAAGGTCTTTTTCCATGTATTTATTTACGCATCTTTTGAAATATGGGCCTAGTTCACTCCCTGATTGTATAACACCTAGGATTCCTTGGATAAATTCTTTGAATTTATCAGATGGAGAGATGTTTATCGCGTTTTTCAAAGCAGTAATAGTATCCACACCCATCATGTTGATCTCAGTGGTTATTTTTTTCGCCTCTTTTTGTATTTCACCATATAGTTCAACATTGGAAAGAGCTTCGAAGATCTCAGCAGGTGAAATACCTGCCACACTCATGGTGTTAATAAAATTCGCAGCATATGGCATATATCGATCAATTTTTTTTCCTCTAGATTTAGCTTTTGATACTGGGAGACCAATGTAGTATAATCCTACTGCTGCAGGGACGATGCAGGATACTATGAGCATTAATAGGGCTGTTATCTGATGTGGAAAAATAAGATAGATGAATATTGTTGAGATGAAGGATGTTATGAAACCTAATAATAGGTTCATTACCACCATTGAATAATACTCCTGGTAAACCATTGCTATATCTGCTTTTTCAAGTTGCTTGTTTTTACTAGTTTCACTGATGTTAAGTTTTTCAAAGATATCTGCAAAAAATCTTCTGCAGATTCTTGTGTAATTCGTGGATTTCACTTTTTAAGCTCCTCCCCTGCTTTTTTTAGGAGTTCCTCTGGGTATTTAGTGTAATAGTTTACAATTCTTCCTACTTCTCTGTATTCATTGATGTTTTTCTTTTGCATCCAATGTAGGATTTTTTTCCTGTTTTCTAGTTCTTTGCAGAGTTTTTCGTCTGACCAGTCGTTTTGTATTTTGATATCGTTTAGTATTCTACTGGTACCACTGCTTTCAAATCTGTCATCTGTTTTTGAAACCCATTTAAAGGGTTCCATGAATATAAGCTGGTTTGTATCAGGGTCTAGTTTTACTATCTCTGTTACACTTGTCATTCTTCTAACTGTTTTTCCAGCTAGGTCAACAGCGTTTTGAAAAACAATAATGTCAAGAGATGTAAGCAGGGCTCTTGGTAGTGATATTGGGGGGTTTTCAAGTCTTTGAATTAGTGTATGTATGTCGCTTGCGTGAACTGTTGCATATGAGGTATGACCTGTGGCCATTGCTTGGAATAGGCTGTATGCTTCTTTTCCACGTACTTCTCCGACGACTACTACTTTGGGTCTTTGACGGAGTGCTGCTCTTATTAGATCGAACATGTCTATGTCTTTACCTGTTTTTTGATCGGATGCTGAGAATCCTTCTCTTGTTGTGCCTGCTATCCAGTTTTTATGGGGTAGGTTTACCTCTCGTGTGTCTTCGATGGTGACTATTTTATGTTGTGCTGGGATGAACATGGATAGTGCGTTTAGAGCTGTGGTTTTTCCACTTGCTGTTCCACCGCAGAAAAGTATCGATGCTCCTTTTTCTATAGCCATCCAGAAATATGCTGCCATGTCCAGTGAGATTGATTGATATCTGATGAGATCAATAGGTGTCAATGGGTTTTCTCTGAATTTACGGATTGTGAATGTTGAGGGTCTTGTTACTGTTCTTGCTAGTGTTGTTTGAAGACGGGAGCCATCTGGGAGTTTCCCATCAACTATTGGTGAATAAATGGATATCTGTTTGCCACATATTTGAGCGAGTCGTACAACAAAAGAGTTCAACTCTAGTTCATCTTCGAAGGATACATTTGTGGTTATTGCATCATATTTTTTATGATAAATAAACAAGGGTACTTGATGGCCATCGCAGGATATATCCTCTATTCCTTCATCTTCCATTATAATGTTGATTTTTCCATATCCTAGGAACTCTCTGAAAAGATGGTAGAATATTTTATTTTTTGATTCTTTTTCAGCAGGGGTAAGTTCCTTCCGTATTGTTTTTGTCTCTTTTTCCTCTTCTTCCTTGCTTTTTGATTTTTTGAACAAATTTTTAAAAGAAATGTTTTTTTTATCTTTTTTTGGTTTTAACTTTTTTTTATTTTCCTTTGTTTCATTTTTCTCTTCTTTATTCTCCTTTTTTTTCTTAATAAAATTAATCTTATTATCAACAATTATTTGCTCTAGGGTGTTTTCAAGGAATTTTTCTTTCTCATTTTTATCAATATTAGTTATGTTTACGTCAGCAAGCATTTTAAAAAGATGTGATAACTCGTTTTTTACTTTCTTCTCGTATTCATTTAGAGTTGGTTCGTTTAGTTCATAGATGTATTCATTTAGTTCATGGTCAAAAATAATACGGCGGGTTCCTAGTCCTTTCCATCCGAATCCTGTTTTCTGTTCAATAACTTCCTTATCTTTTTTACCATGTTTAGTTAACTCTGTTTTGATA
>Ga0272442_10000967_pt1 | contig 44541 bp, 34 predicted proteins | sample SSMForm2O_FD_200262 | JGI IMG/M metagenome (GOLD analysis project Ga0272442, IMG submission 200262) | Marine sediment archaeal communities from Little Sippewissett salt marsh, Falmouth, MA, United States - SSM-Form-2O | ecosystem: Environmental > Aquatic > Marine > Wetlands > Sediment ...
GGGTTCTCCATGCTGCGCGCGTAATCCTTCGCGTAATCCCCGAAATCCTTGACAAGCGCAGACTCCACAAAAAACTTCCCAGGCTCCAACTTCTGCTCGGCCATGGAAGATGAATTCGACTTGCTGTCATCCATTCTTGCTTCCCTTTCGCTGTTCCCCGTAATTACTTAAAATCTTGGACATAAAAAATATGCAATTACCATGCCGTAACGAATGAATCCGAAATGCTTTTTTGTAACTGCCACAATAGCAAGGGGTTTCGACGAGAAGCTTGTTCTCGACTCACAATAGGCAGGTTGGGTATATTTTACCCGTTTATAGCGCGAATATGCGCATTAAGGTTTTTGAAAGGCCAATAATGCAAAGGGGTTACGATAAATGTGCATAAATCTCACATGCAATTAGTGTTTACAGGATTATTATTCTCGGAAATCTTCTTTTCTAAGTCCGTACTTCTTCATCCTTTCGTAGAGCGCTCTTCTGGAAATCCCGAGAGTCCTGCTGGTCTCGCTCACGCCACCGTTAAATTCTCTAAGGGCGGCTTCAATTGCAGCTTTCTCCGTACGCTCGAGTTCGTCTTGCAGCCGCCCCGGAGCCGACGGTATGGAAAGAAGCCGCGAAGCGGCATCGGATTCTTCGATAGAAAGCGGGCCTGCAACATTGTTGTTCGAAGTTATTACCATTCTCTCAACCGCATTTCTTAACTCGCGAACGTTGCCCGGCCAGCGCATGTTCATCATCTCGGCGAGCCGCTTCTCCGGTATTTCAGGAACGGAAACGGAGTTCTGCACTGCGGCCAGCTTCAGAAAGTTGGAAATCAGGAGCGGGATATCCTCGCGCCTTTCTCTCAGGGGAGGAACCGTTATGGAAAGTACGACTATTCGGTGATAAAAGTCTTCTCTGATTCTGCCCTGGCTTATCAGCTCTTTGAGGTCGACCTTTGTCGTCGTCAGCAGGCGAATGTCGGCCTTGCGCGGTTCGTCCTTTCCCAGAGGTTGAACAAGGCCATCCTCCAAAACCCGCAAAAGCTGGACCTGGGCACGCTCCGACAAAGTCTCGACTTCATCAAGAAGCAGGGTTCCGCCGGACGAAGTTACGAGCTTGCCATCTCTTTCGCAGTCGGCTCCAGTGAACGCCCCTTTGGCATGTCCAAACAATTCGCTTTCCAGCATTGTTTCCGGAAGGGCGCCGGCGTTCACCGGTACAAACGGACCCTGCGCGCGCGAACTCTTATTATGTATGGCCCTTGCCACCAGCTCTTTGCCGACACCCGTCTCTCCGCAGATAAGTACCGGAGCGTGCGACCTGGCGACGAATTCTATCTGCTCGTAAACAAGCTGCATGGGCTTGCTTTTTCCAACCATGCCGTAGCGCCCTTCCTCGCCCGGCGTTAGAATATTTATCTGCCTGCGAAGGTCCTCGCTTTCCCATCGCAGCCGCGACTTCTCCACCGCCCTCTGGACACTCGCAAGCAGAATGTCTTCCTCGAAAGGTTTTTCCACGAAATCATATGCTCCCGACTTGAGCGTTCGCACGGCCATCGATATGTCGCCATGTCCCGTTATCATTATTACGGGCGGCCCGGTGACGGCTCCGGTCATCTCCTTCAAGAAGCTCTCCCCATCCATGCCGGGCATTTTCACATCCGAAATAATGCATCCCGCAGAACGTATTCCGGTCCACGCAAGCGCAGACTCCGCCGAGGAAAAGACCTCTATCTTGTACCCGCGCAGTTTGAGCATCTGCCCTATCGAAACACGTGCCGCTTCATCATCGTCGATAACAACCACGGTTTCGGACTCTTGTCTTTCATCTTTCATTTGAAGTGGATCCTTCAGATAATCCCGTTTCTTCCGCCACCGGCAGCCTCACCGTAAATCTCGCACCCTTGCCGATATCCCCTACAGCTTCAATCGTTCCTTCGTGTTCCTTGAGAATGTTCAGCGATATCGAAAGACCGAGCCCCGTTCCGCTGCCCGGCTCTTTAGTAGTGTAAAAAGGAAGGAACAACTTGTCTACATCATTGATGCTGAAACCGCTTCCGGTATCAGATATTTCAATGCCGACAGGCCGCCCGGCCTTCTTATTATAGAATGTCTTGATATTCAGTTTCTGAACGGGCGACTCCTCCATCGCCTGACGGGCGTTCGTCAGGATATTAAGAAACACCTGTTCCAGCCTGGTCCTGTCGCCCATAACCCTCGGCAAGTTCATATCGGTATCAATATTCACTGCAATGCCCTGAAGCTTGAACTGAGGCATCAAGAACTCGACCGTTTCGGTAACAATCGTATTGATATCAACGATTTCCAACTTCTGGTCGGACTTTCTGACAAGCTCTCGCATCCTGTTTATCACGCGCGAGGCTCTGTCCACCTGCTTGGATATCAGTTCGAGGTTCTCCCTGACATCGGTTATTCCGCCGGCTTCCTTGTCAATCATGTACGCGGCGTTCCTGGCGAAGTTACGAATCCCGGTCAACGGCTGATTCAGCTCGTGAGCGATAGCCGCCGCCATTTCGCCGAGTTCCGCAAGCCTCGAGGAATGCACAAGCTGCTCCTCTTGGCTGCGCGTAAGCTCCAATAGCTCCAGCCGATTATCTTCCGCCTCTTTTCTTTCCGTTATGTCATATATATTTACCAAAACCGCCGATTCCCCGTCGTAGTGCTCGACGGAACTCGCCACCTCGGCCCAGATTATTTTTCCATCCTTTCTGACAAGACGCGTTTCATAGTGCAGGTCATCGAATCCCTCCTCCCAGCGGCTACTTACCATTTCCTTGACCCTTGACCTGTCTTCCTCGAAAATCAGGCCCCATATGACTTTGTTAATCATTTCATCCGGCTCGTATCCGAGCATCGCGGCGAACTGAGGGTTTGCAAATGCTATCTTGTCCTTCTGGTAAAGTATTATGCCGGCAAGTGACTTGTCCACAAGAAAGCGAAACTTATCTTCCGACAGACAAAGCGCTTCGCGGCCCGACTGCACTTTTTCGCTGAGCGTCCCCGTGCAAAGGGCAACTACCATAAAAAATATAATCCTCGCAAGGTCGCTCCACATTGGTACGGGACTGTCGCCGAAAACATGGAAAAGCATTACGGCGCCCGCGAGAATCGCCGCCACGTATACCGCTTTGCGCCCATACCATATCCCCGCCAGAACTATAGGTATATAAGCAATGTGGGGATATACCGTCCCCTTGCCCAGTACAAAATGAAAGTATATCCCCGCCGCGACATAGAATATAATCAACAGCGGTATTACGATTAAGGCAATCGCCTTGTTAAAAACTTGGCATTTCTTCTTTTCCATTCGCACTCCGGCCGCGGTTAACCTGCGATAGAGCATAACACCGAAGAAGCCTTCGGTCAATACTTCTGCCTTTATAATGCATTCCGCCGGATACGGCCAAAAACATATGTGTCATCTCGCATTGTATTTACCTGTTCGGTCGAATAATTATGGAATCGCCGCTTCGACCGTGTCAATGCTGACACACCCGCGTCATAAAGGAGCCTGTATTCATATCTCTTTGCCTCAAAAGGAGTTATGGACGTTTACCCGCCGCCTCCATGCGTCAAAAAAGACACGTCGGCAAGGAAGACATCTTAAAAAAGCTACTTTGCCGTTTTCATAACTTCTTATGCCACAACGAGTTACGTTTTTTACATCTTAATTTTAAATCTGTGGCACGCCTTTTGATATATGTAAGTTGAAAAGAAGGCAAAAAGGCTTTTCCAACAAGGAGGTGTAGCATGAAAGCCCGAAACAGGATACTTGTTGCGGAGGACGAAATCGACACCCTGCATGGTCTTCAGAAATATCTGACCTCGAAGGGATACGAGGTGGATGTTGCAATGGACGGCCTTGAGGCTGCCGAAAAGGTTAGCGCGCAGCCGTTCGATGTGGTTGTCTCTGACCTGAAAATGCCGCATATGGACGGCATCGAGTTGCTTCATAGAACGAAAGAAGTAAATAATAAGGTAGCCTTTATCATTATTACGGGCTTCGGAACGGTTGAAAGCGCAATCGAGGCGATGAAGCTCGGCGCCGCTGACTTCATCTCCAAACCGCTCGCCCCCTCTCATCTCGTTTCAGTAATCGAAAAGGCGCTCGAAAAAGGTGACCGGCCCCTCGAACCGATGCCAGGCTCGGCCGACAGAAGCATCAAAATACGCCGCTGCCATCTCGAACATACATGGTATGCAATCCAGACCGACGGAACCGTCAAAATCGGCGCCGACGAGGAGTTCTTCAGAAGCACCGGTGAGATTATCTATTGCGACCTTCCTTTCGAGTCCGACAGCATCGCAAAAGGCCAGGTTTGCGTACGCACCGTCAACTCGGGTCAGACCATTCGCAAGAAACTCAGAGCGCCTCTGAGTGGAACTGTGGTGAAAATCAACCAGAAGATGCTGAGCCAACCATGGCTTGGCCAGAATGACGCGTTTGGCGAAGGATGGCTGATGACGGTAATCCCATCGAGGCTCGAAGAAGAAATATAGCCCTGTAAGCGCGACGGCTTGAAAAACAACTGCAGCCGCAGTTGTTTCAACTACTGCGCGTGCTGGGTAAAGAGATTATCTCTGAACCAGATTTCGAAGCTAAAAGGTACCGGTGCGCAAAACTCTCCAATAAATACCGCCCTCTTAACTTCCTGATATAGTCTTCATCGACAATATCATCTGTCTGCTTTCCGCTTTCAATTCCTGTTTTCTTCTGTATAATTTGATTCTTTTGCAGACGAAGCAAGATGGCTTAACATCATAAGGCACCCGTAATGAAAACCGAAGATTTGAGAAACATCGCAATCATTGCGCACGTTGACCACGGTAAAACCACGCTCGTCGACCAAATGCTCCGGCAATCCGGCATGTTCCGCAAGGCATATCTCGACAACCTTGCAGGTGGAAGACTCGGTCTCATTATGGACTCCAATCCCATCGAGCGCGAACGCGGTATCACGATTCTCTCCAAGAACTGCGCAATCTACTACTCCCCAAAAAACGAAAATGGCAGAAAATACAAAATCAACATCATCGATACTCCGGGACATGCCGATTTCGGCGGCGAAGTTGAACGCGTCCTGAAAATGGCAGACGGCGCGATGCTCCTCGTCGACGCTTTCGAGGGGCCGATGCCGCAGACTCGCTTCGTCCTCGAAAAAGCGCTCGGGCACGGCCTCTTGCCGATAATAGTCATTAACAAGGCAGACCGCCCGGACTCGCGCCCTATGGAAGTCGTGGACGAAGTGTTTGAGCTTTTCTTTAGCCTCGGCGCCGACGAATCCATCCTCGATACGCCCGTGTTTTTTGCTTCCGCCCTCGAAGGCTGGGCAGTAAAAGACCTGTCGCACAAAAAGGAAAATCTCGAAGCTTTTTTCAATGCCATTATTGAATATGTCCCGTGCCCCGATATCCGGCCCGCCGACCCGCTCCAAATACTCGTTACCAGCATCGACTACTCGGAATACATAGGCAGGATTGCCATTGGCCGCGTGGATGCCGGCGTCATCAAACGCGATGAAGCGGTAACTGTGATAAGCCGAACGGGCGAAATGAAAAAACAATTCCCCACCGAGCTCTTTTCCTTCGATGGGCTTGGACGGGAAAAAACAGATCGCGTCGAAGCGGGCGACCTCTGCGCAGTCGCCGGACTTAATCCCATAGAAATCGGAGACACGATAGCCGATTCCGAGAACCCGTCACCCCTTCCTTCCATTGCCGTGGACGAGCCCACTCTACATATTACCTTCCGCGTGAACAACGGCCCGTTTGCGGGCAGGGACGGGCGCTATGTTACGTCTCGCCAGATTAAGGAGCGGCTTGAGCGTGAACTTCGTTCCAATGTCGCGTTGCGCGTCTCACCGGGCGAAACCACGGACGAATTCCTCGTGTCGGGGCGCGGACTCCTGCACATCGGAATCCTGCTCGAAAATATGCGCCGCGAAGGTTACGAACTCTGCGCAGGCAAACCCGCCGTCATATTGAAAAAAATAGACGGTGCAATCTGCGAGCCTATGGAACAACTCGCTATTATCTGCCCGATTGAATGCCAGGGCGCCGTTATGCAGCTATTGGGAAACCGCCGTTCCGAGCTCTTGAAGACTGACAACAAAACCGGCGGCAATATCCTCTACATGGAATTCAGAATCCCCTCCCGCGGTTTGATTGGACTCTCGGGCAGAATGATGAACGCCACGAAGGGGCGCGTCATCATGCACCACAGTTTTATCGAACACGCCCCGTTGTCCGGACCAATTCAGGGCCGCCGGAATGGCGTCCTTGTCGCCACCAGCACCGGTGCCGTAACTACGTTTGCGCTCGATGCGCTCAGCAGCCGAGGTGAATTCATAGTGCGCGCCGGCGATATGGTTTATGAAGGCCAAATCGTAGGTGAAAACAACAAAGATATGGACCTCCGCGTAAATGTCGTCAAAACCAAGAAACTCACCAACGTGCGTTCTTCTACCAAGGATGCGACGATATCCATAAATGCAATGCGCGAGATGTCCCTTGAGGCGATGCTGGAATATATACAGGAAGACGAACTCGTGGAGATTACGCCGAAAACTCTCAGAATGCGTAAGGAAATTCTTAAGGACAGCGATAAAAAACTCGCCAACCGCCGACGCAGAGAAGAAGACTCGCCCCGCTAATGATACCCGTGCTTGCTGGCTTCCCCCCCATCTCTTGTAACTCCCGCGTGCAACTATTCATATTTCATGGAAGTAAAAATGCGGAGGAAAACTCTAAAGTTATTATCGCCTGCGTCGGAAACGTTTAAGCGGACGGCGCAACCTTGCCGGTTTGACTTTTTTCCGGCTATCCTCTTCTTTGGGCTCCGGGACCCATGAAACGAAAGGATGCTCTCTCTCGACTTCAATCTTCCCGCGGATAAGTTTCTGGATTTGCGAAAGCATGGGCCTTTCCTCGCGGCCGCAGAAAGTAAGCGCAATGCCTTCCGCGCCCGCACGCGCGGTTCTGCCTATCCGATGGACATAAACCTCCGGCTCGTTGGGCAGGTCAAGATTGAACACGTGCGATATGCCGTCGACATCGAGACCTCGTGCCGCAATGTCGGTGGCTACAAGCACGCGGACGTTCCCGTTGCGAAAAGACCCGAGCGCTTTCTGTCGAGTGCTTTGAGATTTGTTGCCGTGGATGGCCAGAACTCGCAGACCCGCGTTCGTGAGATAACGCGCCAACCTGTCTGCGGAATGCTTGGTCCTCGTAAATACGAGAGCCCTGGAAACCGACTGTTCTTTCAGGAGATGCACGAGCAAATCCCGTTTTTCATATTTCTCGACGTAGTAAACGACCTGTTTGACATTGTCAACGGGCGTGGCGGAAGGTTCGACATCCACGCGAACCGGCTCCTGGACGATGCCCATTGCAAGATGCTGAATGTCCGGCGTGAGCGTGGCAGAGAAAAATAGCGTCTGTCTGTCGGCAGGAATTGCGGACACGATGCGGCTGACATCGGGCATGAAACCCATGTCAAGCATGCGGTCTGCCTCGTCGAGTACGAGAATATCGAGTTCGCCGAACTTGAGAAGCCTTTGCCCCATGAGGTCAAGCAGCCGGCCCGGCGTAGCTATGACAATGTCCACTCCCTGTCTCAGCGCTGAAACTTGCTGATGCTGGCGCACTCCGCCGAAAATAACGCACGACCTGAGCCCCGTGTGTTTGCCGTAAACTTTGAAACTTTCTCCTATCTGCGCGGCGAGCTCTCTCGTGGGACTGAGCACCAGTGCCCGGATTACCCGCTTCGCGGAAGAACTGCGACGGTTTTTGAAAAGCCGTTGCAAGATAGGAAGTGCGAAAGCTGCGGTTTTGCCCGTGCCGGTTTGCGCGCATCCGAGAAGGTCTCTTCCCTTGAGAATATATGGTATCGCCTTTTCCTGTATGGGGGTGGGATATTTGTAACCTTCGCTACGGACGGCCCGCAGCACCGGTTCGATAAGCGAAAGGTTTTCGAAACTGGACTCAGAACTGGATGTCAAAACATACCTCCGGAATCACAAAAAACATGGAAACTCTCAAACATCTGCTTTCCTAAAACGGTCAGTCTCTTGATCTTCCGGATATGTTCAAAAGGTTGGGCAGGCACTTAATAATATCAGGAATGCCTCTCTTTTACGTCCTTAATCCCGGTAAAACCTAAAGGACCAATTCAAAATATTATACGCACAGGACATTCAATAAGCAACAAAACAATACTGGAAATCATGAGTTTACTTCAATTCTTGTCAATTTTTGGCATTTCCCGGGCTTTTCTGACTTGAATTTGAAATTTCGCACTCCATCCGAACCAGAGACAGGGGAAAATCCGCCATAAATTCCTTGGCAGGCATAGAGTTGCGAAACAGCATCAAACAGAACGGAGAGGGCGGGATTCGAACCCGCGGAAGGGCATAATTACCCTTCAACAGATTAGCAATCTGCCGCATTCGACCACTCTGCCACCTCTCCTTGTCACTATCAAGACGGCGTGCATCTTATACTCTGCAACAAAAAAATCAAGAAAAACGTTCAAACGAAATGCGAAACCCGAAAGTTTCGCATTTCTGTCGTTTCAACAATAACTATCCCTGTATGCCCTTGGCTACCGGCCCCCTCCGCCCGGCTGTCCGCCGCCTGGCTGACGGTTGTCTCTGCCGCCAGTGCGTCCGCCGCCGCCAAAGCCCAAACCGGCGCTCCTGAGCAAGTCGCTGACTTCCTCTTCGGACACTACTCCAAGAAGCTGGGTTCTGGTATCATCTATAATCTGGCGCATCTGGTCCATCGACTCGCGGTTGAACCCCCCGCCGCGCCTGCCGCCTCGGCCGCCCATCATCCCGATACCAAGCTCGTTCATCTTCTCCATTGCACCGTTGAGAATCTGCTTTACCTGGGTTGTCGTCTGGGGCGCCCAGTTCTTTTCCTGGGCATGAGAGTCGAGACGCTCGGTCATCCTCGTCTTCATATGTTCGCGCATCTCATTGGCACGCTGCTCCCTTTCGGCCTGTCTTTCATCCTCGTCTCTCTTGGCCCTGTCGTCAAGCACTCTGTTTATCACAGAATCCATTTGCCCCACGGGCGCAGCCGGCGTGCCGTCGGGCGCAATGGCCACCGCGGGAACGCTCATCGACCTGACCTCCTTCTGAAGTTCGCTAATCCGGACGTTCATCGTCTCGAACGCAATACCCAGCTCGTCGATGCGGCCGCTGATTCTATGCTCGATTTGCGCCAGTTCGTTCCTCAACGGGTCCACGAACTGCGCCGGCGAATCAGAAGCAACGCTCTTCTCGGTCGTTTCGGGCAACATGGTCTGCATCGCAAACGCAGCTCCAATCCCGATAACGGCCGCAATGATTATACTTAAAATCAGTACTGCTGCACTTCCTTTCATAACCAGCCCTTTCCTTGAAAAAAGTCCTTTACCCCCTGCATTCTATTCGTCACTCTTCGGCCCGTCGTCGCCGGGAGGCGGAGGCGGCATGTGGCCGCCGCGACCGCGCCTTCCGCGACCGCGTTTCCCTTCGCCCGGCCCTCCATTGCCTTCACCGTCTCCGGGCTCGACCTGTCCGTCGCCCTTCGGCGCTCCGTCGCCCCTGCGCGGCCTGAAATGCTCGGCCATCTTCTTTAGGGCATCCTTGAACTCGTCAAGCGAGAGCGCGCCGCTCCCGTCCTGGTCCGCCTTGTCGAATTTCTCGATAAGCCCTGCTATCAGCCTTCCCGGATGCGGCCTGAACGGCCTGCCACCCCTGGGGCCCTTTCCCGGCATCCCGTCGCCCTTCGGGCAATCCTCCGGCTTCTCCCCGTCTCGCGGGCAGTCGTCCGGCCTGCCATGGCCGCGTCCGCCGCGCCCAGGACGTTCCGGTTTTTCGCCGTCCCGAGGGCAGTCGTCCGGCCTGCCGTGGCCGCGTCCCCGGCCCGGGCGCTCCGGCTTTTCACCGTCTCCGGGCTTCTCACCATCCTGCGGGCCGTCGCCCGGCTTTGGCAGGTTTTCCTTGATTTTCTCGAGCGCTTCCTTGAGCTCTTCGAGCGTAAGCTGCCCGTCTCCATCGCCGTCGATTCTCTTGAACATGTCCTCCGGCGCCGGACGTGCCGCCGGCGGTGGCGGCCCCTTCGGCTTCTCGGGCGGTTCGTTGTCCTGCGCCCAAGCCCCAATCGCCAGCGTCACGACGAACGCCGCAGCCAGCATTACCATTGCGAGCTTCCTCATTGCTTCTCCTTTCACATGTTTCCCGTCACAAAATTCCATACTTTTTACTCGTCTCTTTTCTCATCCGGCGGAGCGCTCGGGCCTCGACGCTCTTCGCCCGAAGGCCCGTACCTGTCTGCAAAACTCCTCATTTTCTCGAGCATGCTTTTGCACTCCTCGAGTGAAAGCCCGCCGTCGCCGTTCTCGTCGAATCCCTCAATCAGCTTGAATATCAGGAACCTCTCGCCGCCATCCGCCTCGTCCGGCGTCAGTTTGCCGTCGCCGTTGGCATCGAGCTCGGCGAAGTCGTCGACCATTCTCCTGCAGACTTCCACGAACATTTCCGGGTCGGGCATCCTTCGCCCGCGGCGCGGCGGCTTGCCGTCGGGCGGCCCCGGCGGTCTCGGGCCCCGGCGATACGGCCCCATTCCCGGAGGCGGAGGCCCGTCGTGGCGGCCGTAACCCGGCCTGCGGTGCGGTCGCCGGCTTCTCATCTTCGCCATCCACTTCATATCTTCCGGGTCGAATTTCGCGCCCTCGCCGCAGCCTTTCCCCCTGTGAAGCCACGCCCGCGTCGAGCCGTCGTACTTCCCGTGAAAATTCTCGTCGCGCCCGAGACATTCGACCTCGCCGGAAACCACGCTCAAAAGACACTTGTCGTCGAACCTCTCCAGCCCGAAACGCCCCTTGTGCGTATGAACCCTCCCGAACCCCGTTTCCACCGCCACGGAGCCTTCCTCGCTGTCCTTCTCCAGATATATCTCCCCGCTCGACACGCTTAAAAGTATCCCGTCCTCCTCGCCGCCGGCAATGCTCATGCGCGCGTTGCTGTTTAAGTAAACGGTATCGCCGCTCCCGAGGTCCAGCCTCGCCTGGCCCGCCTCTTCGGTAATCACCGTGTCGCCCGGTATAATGCTGAAAAGCACGCCCTCGCGCAGCGCCTCTTCGACTCCGCCGCGCTTCACCCTCACCTTGCCGGTGAAATCGGAAACGCTCGCAAACTCCTCGCTCTTCTCCTGCGTATCCTGCGGTCTCGCCTTTCGGGCGATATCCGGTATCTTCTCCTCGGGGACCGACGGCTCCTGCGTTTCCTCGACTACCCTTATCTCCCTGCGCTTCTGCGGCTTATGCGCCATGTCTTCGGGCGCGGCGGGACGCGAAGTGTTTTCCGGAACGGCCGACGCATATATAATAATGATGACAAGCACCACCGCCGCCGCGGCGACCGCGGCCGCCTTGAAAATCGTCGAACTCCATATCCGGCCCGAATCCGCTGACCGTCTCTCGGACATGCGCAGCTTCTTGAGCGCCTCGTCGCCGGCCCGGCTCGGGCGCCTGCCGAACTGCGAGCGCACGAGCCCCTCGCAGGCCATCTCCCTGCCTGTCTCGCGCTTCGATTTGTTTTCGCCCGCATCCATAATTCTACGCACCTTCCAGCCCTAAGTTCTGCTCCACACAGTCTCTTATCGAGCTTCTCGCACGTTCGAGCCTTTTCAGGACAGCGGCAAGACTGATGCTCAGCGCACTCGCGATATTCTTCACAAGCTGGTCCTCGAAATAGTGCAGCTTGCAAACCGTTCGCAATTTGTCCGGCAGCGCCTTGAAACATTTCTCCAAAATCGCGGCTCGCTCCTCCCACCCGTCGCCGAGCTTGTCGTCGTCCAGTACCGCGAAGACATCCTCCATGCCATTAATCACTTCCGGCGCGGTCGGTATCTCGCGCCCGCGTTTTTTCAGCTCGGAAAATGCGATATTTCGGGCAATGCTGCGCAGCCACGAGGCGAACGCCTCCTTGTTGCGGAGCGTCGAGAGCTTGCGGTACGCCTGAATGAACGCCTCCTGCGCAACATCCTCCGCCATCGACGTATCCCCGACAATGCCCAGAACGTACGCCTGAAGCATCCTTTCGTGTTCCTTCACCAGCACTTCGTATATGTCGAGAGATTCCATGCACAATTCCTCAATCCATTATATAGAGTACATAAAACACGCGTTTTATGACATCTTTTTCCCTTTATCCGCCCGATTGCATCAAACCCGCCGCCCGCATTTGACTTTCCCCCCAATCCGGGCTACACTTATATACATCACCTGAAGCGAGGGGCAACATGAAAAAACACGTAGCCATTATCCTCTTTGCAGCCATTCTCCTCACAGGCTGTTCAGAAAAGCCAGAAGTATCAGATGATGAGCGGAAAGCCCTTGAAGCCCTTAAAACCATATCTGAAGTGGAACTACCCCCTCCTGGTCGTTCCAAAAGAATAATGCCCGAAGACTATGAATGGCGTAAAGTAAAACGTGTTATTGATGCCGATACGCTTGAGCTGAAGAACGGTGAGAAAGTACGCCTGATAGGTGTGGACACACCTGAGATGAAAAATCTAAACAAACCTGTAGAGCGTTTTGGCAAGGAAGCCCATGAATTTGTCAAGAAGACATTGGGATTAAATAAAACTGTCTGGCTGGAGTATGACCAGACGAAGAAAGATAAATACGGTAGGACGCTGGCTTATGTGCACTATTATAAATTGGTAGAGCCTGAGGGTAGAATGATAACTTTTATCTTTTGTGTTCTCAACGAAGAAATCATCCGGCAGGGTTACGCTCGTGTTGACACTTCCGTTCCTTTCCGGGACATGGAAAAATACAACGAGCTTGAAAAGGAAGCCCGCGAAGCGAAAAGAGGTATCTGGGCGGAGGAATCCGAAAAGGATTCTCAGGGATACCGTGTAATGGATGTTGAGCATACGGAATCAACAATCAAAGTAAACGTGTTAATTTCCGGACATTATTCAAAAAATGATATTATCAAACTGAGCAAATCCCTTCGAAAAGAGTATGACCCTGAAAAAGTCGGGATAATAATATTATTTTGGAATATCTCAGAGAAAATGTACTGCCGCCTGAAGGAAGGAAGTCTTGGACTCTGCCCCTTGCCCGAACGTATTTATAAAGCCGAAAAAGATGTAGAACTTCTTGATAACGTTCCGATTGATAAAGAATCTGAAAATCCTGATAAATCACTCCCTGAAAAATCTGAGGTTAATGGCAAATAGGAAAAGTAATGAAACATGAAATCCTTATCGCATTCTCCATTTTCGCAGTCATTCTCATCGCAGGATGCTCGGAAGAAGATGAATTCGAAAAATATTCGGAAATTTCGAGTTTACATTCAATGGGTGGAAATGATGAAGGGGGATATCTATTTTATCCAAATATGAAAATCAAGAAAATGCTTGATGGCAAAACCATAGAATTGGAAGATGGGAACATCTTCATCCTGGCCGGCGTTGACTGCCCCGAAAAAGACAAACCTGGTTACGAAGAGGCAAGTCAGATACTTTCCGAATTACTTTCCAGGGATAAAAATCCCACATTCTATTCAGAAAAGAAACTGAAAAATGATTCGGGAAAATTCACCTATTACGTAATAGTTGCGGTTAAGACGAAGAAGGAAGAAACAGATGAAACAGTTGTTAACGAGGAGATGATTCGCTCGGGATACGCCAAGATGAGCGATGCGATACCTTATCGCCTTTTGAAAAAATACCTGAAACTTGAAATGGAAGCCCGCGAAGCGAAAAGAGGGCTTTGGGCAACCGCATGGAAAGAAGAACCCGAGAAGCGGGAGAATGCAGAGCAGGCAGGCCAGCAAAAAAATGATGCCGGGCGGAAAGAGAAGCTGGTCGTCAAATTCAAGTACAGTTACGGAGACAAGGTTTTTCCGCTTGTCGATGATGAAGAGGTGCTGCTTCGGGACGTCAACCCGGAGGCAGACAGCCGTATTGCAGGCATCACAGTAATATCAAAGGTAAGGCAGGTTTCCGGCGGGGAATACGAGGATTTGAAAAAAGACAGGGGATTCGAGGACAAGTACGAATGGGAAGGACACCTGTATTTTGTCGTGAAATGGAACAAATCAGTCTGGTTCGAGGAGGGTGTTCACGGCCAGTTCGAAGCAATCGACAGATACAGAGTCCCACTCAGAGAAATCAATGAAGATAAATAATCCGACAGGTAGTCATTGCAATGACAGACATGATATTGTAACTTGGATTTTAACACCGTGAGAGAAGCATCGTTACATGGAAGCAGAGATTCTACCAATGGAGCCGGACAATGAACAAGGAACAGGCGCTTGCAGTTTTCGAGAACTATAAAATCCGTAGAATTTATGATGAAGAATCCGAGACATGGTTCTTTTCCGTGGTCGATATAATCGCGGCGCTGCTCCAGCAGCCGGACTACCAGGCAGCAAGAAACTACTGGAAGGTCCTGAAAAACCGACTGAAAAAAGAAGGAAGTCAAACGGTTACAAAATGTAACCGTTTGAAAATGATTGCAAAGGATGGCAAGCAGCGTCTCACCGATACCGCTGATGTAGAAACGCTTTTGCGCCTGATTCAGTCCGTTCCAAGTCCGAAGGCGGAGCCGATAAAACTGTGGCTTGCAAAGGTGGGTTACGAGCGCATTCAGGACATGAGCGACCCCGCCCGCTCACTCGACCGCGCCAGGGAATACTGGCGGCAGCACGGCAGAAGCGAAAAATGGATTCAGCAGCGGATGATGGGGCAGGAAACCCGCAACAAGCTCACCGATTACTGGAAAGAGCACGATATAAAAGGCGAAGACGAGTACGCAATCCTGACAAACATAATTCATCAGGAATGGAGCGGCGTTTCCGTCAGAAAGCACAAGGAAATCAAAGGCCTGAAAACGCAGAACCTTCGCGACCACATGAGCGAAGCCGAGCTCATCTTCACCGCACTTGCGGAGCTTTCGACCCGCGAGATTGCCGAAAGCGTCGAAGCGACAGGGATGACAGAAAACGCCGACGCAGGCAGGAAAGGCGGGAAAATCGCCAGAAAAGCGCGTCACGAGCTGGAGCAGAAAACCGGCAGAAAAGTCGTTACCGGCAACAACTTCCTGCCTCCCGAACGCCGGAAAAGAAGATTGAAGAAAGGCAAAGCTGAAGATAAAAACAAATAACAAATCGACTTAATTTCTCCCGGTTTTTATCTGGGCTAATCCGTGTTAATCTGTGGTTCCAAACTTTTTTCATTATTTTTCCAAATTTTGAAGATTTTTGTATGGAAAGTGGCGGGGAATACGTCTATACACACAGAGGAATTTGTGTCTTCCGAAAGCCCGGTACACATACCGGGTAAGCGCGTAGGGGCGCATGCAAATCCACCGTCAATGAATCCATTTTTACATTTTAGGTATATGGGAAGAAGGAAATGTATAATTGGTCTTTCGTTTCGCTCGCTTGCTTGCCTCCGGCAAGTCACAACGCGCGACTCGAAACCCCGGCATTTGACGACTTATCAACAAGTCGTCAAGGGTTAAACAACCCTTTCATATCTGTAAAATTATGTCGTAAGTCCTTACGTAGCAACAACTTAAAAATACAGATAAGGTATAATTTAGCCTTTCGCCATGAATGCTATGCGCATTCATTGGCCCCGGCATCTCGTCGAATTAGTGACAATTCGACGAGTGGCTTAAATTTACAGGCATCTGTAGAAAGCCATTTTGGCATAGTCGGGAAGAGAACTTGTGGATTGGCTTTTCGACATGAATGCTTTGCGCATTCATTGGTTTTAGTTTCGGAAAACTTATCGGCAAGTTTTTCGATTATACATTTCGTTGACACTCTACTTTCATGGGAAGTATAATGTTTGATAGGGGTAAAAAGTATCGTGTTCGGTGAAGGAGCATTGCAATTGGACGCTGATGAACGAGACGACCTGTTTGGCCGCATAGCGCTCGAAAAGGAATATATAACGGACGAGGAGCTTGCCGACGCGCGCGAGGCGAAGCGGCACTTAGTCGAGCTCGGGATTGCGGACAAGACGCTTGCCGATATCATGGTGCAGAAAGGCTACGTCTCGGACTACGAGATGCAGGAAATCGCCGCCCAGCTCGCAGAGGGCGCAGAGGCCGGCACGACAGTTCACGGATACCAGGTGCTTCTCGAGCTCGACCACGAGCGGCCCGGCAGACTATACAAAGCGTACCAGCGCGCCATGGATCGGACGGTCTTGCTGAGGGTACTGTCGAAGCAGGTGCCGGAAGAGGCCGAGCTGATACCCGGCCTCAAGCGCGAGGCGAAGCTGGTCGCGAAGATGCAGCATCCGGGGGTCGTCGCGGGCTACGACGCCGGCGAGACGGATGAAGAGTACTTCCTGGTATCGGAGTTCGTCGAGGGCATCAAGCTCAGCCAGCTAATCGAGCTGGAGGGCAGTCTCGGCGAGGAGGAGACGCTCAAAATCGCCCTGAAAATCATCCGGGCCATGGAATACCTCGAGGAACGCGAGATAATTCACCGCGACATCGAGCCGGAAAACATACTCGTGAGCAAGTCCGGCGAGGCGAAGCTGTCGAGCTTCTCGCTGGCCGTATCGGGCGACCAGCTCTCAGACGCCGCGGCCGAAAATACGCAGACGGCGACGCCTTTCTATATGTCGCCGGAGCAGGCCAAGGGATTCAAGGATCTCGACGTGGGAAGCGACCTCTTCTCACTCGGCGCGACGATGTACCATATGCTCACGGGGCAGGCACCGTTCGGGACCGACCCGGAGATGGTGCTGGCGCTTATTATCACGAAAGATACGCCCGACCCGCGGACGCTGGAGCCGGAAATATTGGGGCCGGCGGCGGAACTAGTCATGAAACTCATGGAGAAGGAGCAGGCGCAGAGGTACCAGGGCGCGTCGGAGGTCAGGAAGCGAATCGAAGAGCTTCTGACGGCTGCGGGCTCGGACGGCCCGACGCTCAGGCCGCGCAAATCGGCGCGTTCGCGAAGGCAGCGGGTGAAGCACGCCTCGAAAATGCTCCATGCGGGAGCATCCAAACCGGCACCAGCACCGGCCCCGGAATCGGCGCGCGAGACGCAGAAAGCCGCGCCAGAGGCTCCCAAGCCGTCTTCCGAGGCGCTCAAGGCCAAGTCAGAGGCCATTAAGCACCGAAGCACCGCCACCGGGGCTGCCCCGGCCACGGGCGGGCGCAATACCTTGATATACGGAGTCATCGGGCTCGTTGCAGCCGTTGTAATAATCATTGTCGCAGTATCGAACATGCCTTCCGGGAAACCGTCCACCAACGGGCGGACGCGCTATCCAGACCGAACCGCGGGAACTCCCGAGGTGCCGGGAATGCCCGGGATGTCGGGAATGCCGGGAGCGCCGAAAGTCTCGGATGTCCAGCAGGACGATTTGTACCCGGAAGATGTCAAGAAATTCAAGGAGCTAAAGAGGCAGCAGTTGGAATTCCCGGATTCGCCGGCGCTTATCGCGAAATACGACGAGTTTCTGAAGGTGGTAAAAGACCCGGGAATCAAGAAAGTAGCGAACGAAGCGCGCTACGCCGTAATCTCCAACTATTACGATACGGCGACCGGACAGGCGCGCAAGCTGCGGCTGGAGCACAAGTACGCCGAGGCGATTGCGCTTTACCAGAAGCTGCTTTCGGTAATCCCGGAGTCCCAGAAGACGCCAATCGAGCAGGTTGGCCGCGACATCGACCGGTCGAAGGCGGAATCGGACGCCCATTTCTCGCTCGAATCCTCGAAGGCGGAAGGCTTGCTGGACCGGGGCCACTACGACGCGGCGCTGATTATTTACGAGAAGCTCAACCGGACCGCAGCGAAGGAAAACGCCGAGCTGGCGGCCAAAATCGTCGAAAGGCTCAAGGAAACGAAAACCGGCTCGGCCATCCCCGAAGAGCCGGTCGCACTGCCCGACCCGGTGCCCGGCGAAGGGCCCGATACCCGCTCGCCCGAGGAAATCGAGGCCGAGGAGAAAAAGGAGAGGGCGCAGGCAAGGCTGCAGGCGATGAAGATGAGAATCGTCGCGGAGGCGCAGGCGCAGGTTGCGGAGCATATCTCGGCGCTTCGCATCCCGATGGCGAAACGGGCGCTCCAGAAATCCCTGAAGGAAACCAAGAATCCTGAAATCGCGGACGCCCTTCACAAGATTGAAAAGCATATCGAGATGGTCGAGAAGTGCATGAAGGCGCTGGATGCATGCATGGAAAAGCTCTACAAGAAAAACATTATCGAGCTCTGGCTCAAAAAACGCCAGGTTCTGCTCGGGGAGCTAATCAGGTACGAGGCGGGCACGCTGATTTTCAAGAAGCGAAACAACGAAACCGTCAAAATACGGCTCTCCGACCTGCGGGAAGACGAGGTCGAGCGCTACCTTCTCGAAGGGTTCGGCGAGAAGTCGCCCGAAACACTTCTGAACATCGCGGTTTTCTTCGTCTATTTCTTTGGCGAACACGAGCTTACCACTAAATACCTCGGGCTCGCGCAGGCCGGCGGCGCGGACGTGAACGAATATATGAACCTGCTGCGGGGCACGGGGTTCGAGACATCCCTTATGGATGCGGAGGAAGACTTCGAGAAAAAACGCTTCTTCGAGGCGTATATGAAGCTTTGCAGGCTCAAGGCGGATTACGCGCAGGCCGAGCCGTTCAAGCTGCGCAAGGAATACATCGAGAAAATCACCGGCGAGTCATTCAAGTCGAGCGGCCTCGGCAGACTGTTCGTCGGGAAGCTCGAATTCAAGCCGCCGATATTGAGCGTCTCTTACGATTTCATTCACTCGTCGCAGCTCAACGACTTCAAGGCTCTGACGTGGGACAAGAAAAGTTCGAGCCCGGAATCGGAGATATGGCGGCTCGAAGACAACATGCTGGCCGGCGGCGGCGACGCGCTGCTTGTCTGGAAAGGCGCCGCATCGGAGGAGTTCTCGGTCTCGTTCTTCGCGGAACCCGTCGAGCTCGGGTTCTTTGAAATCCTCGTCTTTGCCGACCCTGAAAAACCTTACCAGAACAAGGCTTACGCGTTCGGCTTCCACGCAGCGGTCGACGAGAACGAGAAAAACCCGGAGCCCGAGCATTATATCGCGCTCTGGGACGGAAAGAAGGAGACGTACAAGTATCTCAAACGCGGCATCATGAAACCCGCGCTCGAGGAAAAGAAAACGTATCTCGTTCAGATTATCGCCCGAAAGGGCGTGCTTCAGCTTTTCGTCGGCGAAAAACTGCTCGGCGAACTGAAGGACTCGACGCTCGACAAGGGCACTATCGCCCTGCGAGTAAGTGGGGCGCTCGTGAGGTTCGACAACCTCGAGATAAAGGCCGGGTTCGAGGAAAGCTGGCTGCGAAAGGCGGCGAAAGGGGCGAAATAGTTAATCCGGGTATTCGACAAGTCCCTGGATAAGCATGTCGCCGCCTATATGCCTGACTTTCATCTCTTTCATGCGTATCGCCTCGCCGACCGTTGGGACGCCTACCCCTTCGACTGGGCTCACTGCCTTGCGGCCTCCGACAATCTTGGGAGCGACGAAGGCGAATATCCTGTCCACGAGCCTGTCCTCGAGCGCGCTGGCAATCACTTCGCCGCCGCCTTCAATCAAGACGTTCGTGAAATGCCTGCGGCCGAGGAATTCCATGAAGTTGCGAAGGTCGATATATTTCTTGTCCCTCGTATTCACCCGGAGAACCACGCAGCCCGCCTTCTCGAGGGCATCGACGCGCTTCGTCGATGCGCCCGCAGAAGAGACGATGAGCGTATCCACGGAGCTGGCGGTCTGCGCGAGCGCGCTATTTGCAGGGGTATGCGCCTCGTGGTCGAGCACAATCCTCACGGGGGTGCGCTTCGAGCGCACGTGCCGGACGGTGAGAAGCGGGTCGTCCCGGAGCACGGTATTGACTCCGACTACGACGGCGTCCATTTTCGAGCGCAGCCTGTGGACGAGTATGCGGGACTTCTCGCTCGATATCCAGGCCGAGTCGCCCGAAGCCGCAGCTATCTTGCCGTCGAGGCTCATGGCCCATTTGACCGTGATATAGGGCAGCCCGGTCGTCGTGAGCTTGAAGAAGGGAGCGTTGAGCTCCAGCGCTTCCTTCTCGAGTATCCCGACCTCGACCTCGATACCCGCCTCGCGCAGCTTCCTGAACCCCTTGCCCCTGTTATGCGGCGACGGGTCCTTGCTTGCGGCAACGACCCTGCGAATGCCCGCCTTTATTATCGCATCCGTGCATGGCGGCGTCTTCCCGTGGTGGGCGCAGGGTTCGAGGGTAACATACATGGTCGTGCCTTTCGGGGTATTGCAGCTTTCGATGGCATCGACTTCCGCATGGCTGCCGCCGAAATGCCTGTGCCAGCCTTTCGCGACGATTTTGCCCTGCCTCACAAGCACGGCACCCACAAGCGGGTTCGGTTCGACGGAGCCGCTTCCCTTTTTCGCAAGCCGGAGCGCTTCTTTCATAAATTTTTCTTCGCGAGTCATGATGTTTCCTCGTCAGTCAAACGTTCCTTTGCCGGCTGCCGCAAGCCGCCGTCTTTCGCGAGACATCGCTCGCAAAGCAGGCGCCATCCCCTGGCAGCCTTCCTGTGATGCGAGCAAAGGCAGGCTCCGCAATCGCCGCACCGGTAAAACGCCCTTTTCCCGCACTCCCTGCAGCGATGGCGCCACGGAAGCGTCAGGAAGTTCATTATAAGCCTATCGCCCTTCGATGTGAAGACTTCAAAAAAAGACCTGCCTTTTTTCAGGAAGATACGGAACATCAGCACGAACATAAGGACCGTGCCGATGCCCTGCAACAAGTATATAACGAACCAGGCCGGCACGTAGTCGGTGAGGTTCACGCTTCCGGACGAGAACGGGCGAAGAAGGGGCAGGTCCCAATGCGAGCCGACGAAATCGAGGCCGAGGTGAAGCAGGCCCGCAAGCGCGCAGAAAAGGACGAGCCGCGGCCTTTTCGGAAAAAGAATGAAAACCGAGAGGGTTATGGCCGCGACGAAAATCAGGTTGTGAAATACAACGTGGTGATACTTGTCGAACGCATCCCGGCCGAGGACAATGGCGATGCCGTCGAGGTCCGCCGCGACTCCGGCTATCGCGACCGCCCTTCGCCCGGAGAGGTCGAAGCCCGCGGCGTCTCCGAGAAGCCACGCGTATCCCAGATGAATCCCGCTATTCAATACGGCTCTCCCGCAATGTGGCCGAAAAGCGTAAGCGGCGTGGAGGAATCCACCGCCACTTCGACGAACCTGCCCGCCAGGCTCTCGCCGCCTTCGAAAACGACTATCCTGTTTGTACGGGTCCTGCCCGTCAGCTTCGATGCGTCGCGCTTCGAGACTCCCCGAACGAGCACCTCGAACTTCGCGCCCTCCAGCTCTTTGTGGCGTTCTTCCATGATTTCCTTCTGAATGGAAAGCAGTATGGCGTTTCGCTCCTTCTTTTTTTCGACGGGGACGTCATCGTCCATCTTCGCGGAGCGGGCTCCCGGCCGGGGCGAATACTTGAAGACGAAGCAATTCTGAAACTTCGCCCGCCAGAAGAGGTCCACCGTCATATGGAAATCGCGGTCGGTCTCGCCGGGGAAACCTACGATAAAATCGGATGCGATTTCGATGCCGGGAACGATTGCGCGCGCCTCTTTAATGATTTCGAGATAACGACTTCTCGTATAGCCCCGTTTCATCGCTTCGAGAACCCGGTTCGACCCGCTCTGCGCAGGAAGGTGCAGGTACGGGGCTATGACCGGATGTTCCGCCATCATCTCGAAAAGCTGGCGCTCGACGGTCGCGGGGTGCGAGGTGACGAACCAGAGCCTTCCGAGGCCTTCGATTCCCGCGAGTTCGCCGAGAACGTCCCAGAGCCGCCGCCCCTTTTCATCCTTGTAGGCGTTTACATCCTGCCCGAGGAGCGTGATTTCCCGCGCGCCTCCCGCGACAAGCTCTCCCGCCTCCCTGACGATATCTTCGAGCATTCGCGACCGCGTCCTGCCGCGAACGTAAGGGACGATACAATAGCTGCAGAATCGGTTGCATCCGCGCATCGCCGAAACGAAAGTACTCGCGGGTGAAATGCGCGTATCGCGCATCCTTTCGGGCCAGATTTCGCTCCCTTCCGTCGCCACGACCGTTGCCGAATCCCCCGAATGGCCTGTTATCAAACGGGGCAGGGCGGGAAGGTCCTGCGGTCCGCATATAATGTCCACGTGCGGCAGGCGCCTTTTAATTTCGCCCGCCGCGCGCTGAGCCATGCAGCCGATTATGCCTATTACAACTTCCGGCCGCCTGCGCTTGAGATGCTTGAGAGCGCCCACGTTGGAAAAGACCCTGTCTTCCGCGTGCTTGCGAACCGAGCAGGTGTTGAAAAGGATGACATCCGCCTCTTCAGGATTGCCGGTCAGTTCGAATCCTTCCGCAAGCAGCGCGTCGGTGACAAGCTGCGAATCGAGCTTGTTCATCTGGCAGCCGTAAGTCCGAATGTGAAGCAGTCCTGGCATGATGGGAATCTATAACACCGGGCGGCCCGAGTCAAGCTCTTTGCCCGCGTTTCGCGCCTTTCTGCCCCATTTGAAGAAATTGTCCGAATTTGCTTGACTTAATTTTGGAGCAGGTATTTACTCATGTCTTCCGATTTTTTTCGAGGAGAAGCGGCATGGACATGCATCAAAAAGTATCGCAACTTATCCAGAATCACGCGAACGTCGCCGATAATATAAGCCGCCATGACATGATAAGGGAGTCCGTCGAGCGCAGGGAGGCCGTGGTCAGCGCGAACGGTGCGCTCGTCACGTGGACGCCGCCGGAGTCGACCGGCCGGAGCCCCAAGGACACCTATATAGTAAGCGACGAGCAGAGCAAGCCGAACATCGACTGGGATTCGCCCAACAACATACCCATGCCCCCCGAAACGTTCGACATGATATTCGACGATGCGCTTCAGGCGATGGAAAAGATGGACAAGCTTTACGTGGCCGACCGGGTAACTGGCGCGGACAGCGCCTGGGCCATGCCCATAAAGACGGTCAGCGATTTCGCCCTGACCGCGCTTTTCGCCGACAACATGTTCCGGCCCGTCCCGCCGGACATCTCGAAGAGCGTCTTCGCGGAAAAACCGTTCCTTCTCATAGCTCTGCCGTATGAAAAACTCGACCCGGAGAAATATAAGGGGAGATTGCGAGTCCTTACCGAGACGAAGCGCAAATTCAGCATGGCGGTGGCAATGGACTTCCATAGGCACGTCGGGATAGTCTATGGCTCGGCATATGGCGGCAGCGTCAAGAAGATGATATTCACGGTGATGAACTACATCCTTCCTGCGGAGGGGATTCTCCCCATCCATTGCTCGGCGAACGAAGGCCCGGACGGCGACTCCGCGCTTCTCCTGGGACTTTCCGGAACGGGCAAGACGACGCTGTCGGCGGACCCGCGACGCGCGCTACTCGGTGACGACGAGCACGGATGGAGCGATACGGGCATCGCAAATTTCGAAAACGGCTGCTACGCCAAGCTGATAAATCTCAACCCTGAGAAGGAGCCGGAGATTTTCAACGCATGCTTCCACGATGCCGATTACCTCGATCATGGCGCGATTATCGAAAACTGCATGATGTTCCCGAACGGCGAGTTCGATCTGAACGACGAGCGCTTCACTCCGAACTCGCGCGGCTCATACCCGCTGACCTTCCTGACCAACATCAAAGAGTCTTCGACCTCGGGCCACCCGAAGACGATTCTCTTCCTCACGGCGGACGCCAACGGCGTCCTTCCGCCGGTATCGAAACTCACCGCCGAGCAGGCGATGCTCTGGTTCCTCATGGGCTATACCAGCAAGCTCGCCGGCACGGAAACGGGCATCGTGGACCCGGTCTCTACCTTCTCGCGCTTCTTCGGCGAGCCGTTCATGCCGAGAAACCCAGACGTCTACGCGGGAATGCTGGGTGAAAAGCTCAAGAAATACGGGACGCAGGTCTACCTCGTAAATACCGGCTGGAGCGGCGGCCCTTACGGCGTAGGCGAGAGAATCGACATAAACCTCACCCGCGCCATGGTCCACGCCGCGCTATCCGGCGGCCTCGATGGCGTCGAATACGCCGAGAACAAGGTATTTCACGTCATGGTTCCGAAAGAATGCCCCGGCATATCGGACGCCGACATCCTCGACCCGAAAAGCACCTGGGATGACAAGGACGCCTACGATAAGCGCGCCGCGAAGCTCGCCGGCGACTTCTGCGCGCATTTCGACAAGGCCTACGCGGGCAAGGGCATCGATGCCGGGATAGAAAACCAGTGCCCCGGAAAATAAGGTAGAGCGAAACATCCCCTGCCGTCGCGCGTTTATTCTTTAAGAAAGCTTCTCTTGCAATCTCCGGAGGAACGAGATGAAAAGATTTTTTCTTTCTATGATTCTGGCCGTCGCCGCGCTCGCACCGGCGGCAGCGCAGGAAAAAAACGCGGAAGATATCAGGGAAATTCAGCGGAAGGTCCGCGAGGTCAGGGACGAGATAAACAGGCTGCACCTGCTCGCCTCGCTGGAGCTGACGCTCGAACAGGCGAAGGAGCTAAAGATTCTTCTGGACGGGGTCAAGCTGGCCCGCGACCTGCTCAACGAGAAGGCAGCGGCAAACCAGAAAGAAACGCTCGAAGTGCTCGAGAAAATCCGCGATGCAATGGCGGAAGGCGGCGAAGAGCCGTCCGCCGAGCTTGTCGAAAAATACCACGAGCTGCGCAAGGCCGGCAACAAGGCGGGAAAGGAGTTCCAGGCAAGACTCGCCAAGACCGACGGGGAAATTAACGGAATCCTCACCGGGGAGCAGCAAAAACTGCTTGAAACTTACGGAGACGACCCGCTCGCGCCGCCCACGAAAGGGCAGGGCGAAGGCGAGACCCTGGCGCAACTGGCGAAGCTGATTGACAGGCTCAGGTCGATTCCGCCCGAACAGATTCAGAAGGTGCGCGACAGGATGATGCAGCAGTTCCTCGGCAGGCTCGTGAAGAACCGCAAAGGTTCGAAGCCCGACGTTCAGGCAATCCAGCGCAAGCTGGATGAAATTGCGCAGAAGTCGCGAACCATGGACGAGTTCGAATATATGCTCTGGCGCGAGGAATTCGCCAAGCAGCTTTTCGACATGGCGAACAAGCCGGCCAAAAAGGCCGCCAGGAAAGATGCGAAGAGCAGTGCGCCGGAACTGTCGAAGGCCGGTGCGGCCTTTCTCGACGAAGGCATGCTCGAAGCGCTCGAAAAAAGAATACGGGTCATCGAGAAAACAACTCAGGAAGAAGAGTTGAAAAAAGAGCCGGAACGGGTTGAAAACGAGTAAGGCGGAACCCGGAAATGTGAAGCTCCTCACATTTCGGCTGCCGTGATTACGAAAATCCATGCTCCGAGAGGAAGTCGCCCGTTATCCCCGAGCCTTTGGCGGGGTCTGAGCCGAGAAGTTTTTTAACCCATTTGCCCAGCATATCCACCTCGACGTTGAGTGCGGCACCAGTTTTCTTGTCTCCGAGCGTCGTAACTTCGAGGGTATGGGGAATAATCGCGACCGAGAATTTCCCGCGCTTGACATCCGTAAGAGTCAGGCTTGCGCCTTCGAGGGCGACCGAGCCTTTTTCAATTAACATGTCCGTTATCGCCGGGTCGCACTCCACGGTCAGTTCCATGGAAGAGGCGAGATTCCTGATGTTTCGCAGAATTCCCGTTCCGTCGATATGCCCGGATACGAAATGCCCGCCCAGCCTGTCGCCCACGCGAAGGGCGCGTTCGGCATTGACGAGGTCGCCCGCCTTCAGGCTCGCAAGGCTGGTGCGAGAAATAGTCTCCTCGACCGCATCGAAGGACGCTTCTTTCCCGTCGAGAGAGCTTATCGTCAGGCATGCGCCGTTGACGCAGACGCTCTCGCCGAGGGCAAGCTCCCCATCCAAAGGCGAGAGGTCGAGGATGAGCCTGAGCCCGCCGCCTGTTTTCGAGGCCGCGGTTATTTTGCATTTAGCTTCTATTATTCCCGTGAACATGCCGGAATCTTAAGGCCTGCCCTTCGCCCGCGTCAATAAAAAAAGCCCCGACATTGCCGGGGCTTTGAAAATCTCCTGACTTAAAAGCCGAAATCGTCGCCTTTCTTTTTCGGCTTCTCGGCGCCTTCTTCCTGCCCGTCGCGCTGGCGCTTCTCGCGCTTTTCCATCTTTTCCATTCGCTGGCGCCTGCGTTCCTCGTCCATCGGATTCGCGTCCCTCTGCGGTCTCTGCTGCTGTTCGAGCTGAAGGCTGCCTTCGACCTCGAGGTCGGAAATGTTGAGCTTGAAGATGTGCCCTCCGAGGTAGATAAAGAGGCTTTTCTCGCCGACCTTTATCGCTGCCGGGCCGGCCGGAATCCTTTTGGCCGCGCCCATGCGCTTCGCCCGGTCGAGAAGGTCTTGCGGAAGCTCGGACTTGTCGAGGCCGCCGCTCTCGTCGGCGTCGAATTTTTTGAACATCGCCTCTGGTCCGGGCCATTCATCGGCGCTTATGATGCCGTCGCCGTCGCGGTCGAATTTTTTTATAACCTCGTCCGCCGCGGCTGATTCGCCGGCGCTTGTCAGGGCAAGATCTTTCTTTGCTTCGAGCTCCATCGTTTTCGTGTCTATCTTGTGAACCACGGTCCCCTGCACCAGGAAGAGGGTGTCGCCCGAAAGCTCCATCACGACCGGCCCGCCGCCCATGCGCTGCATTGCGCCGGGCTGCCGCTGCTGCCTGTTGGGCCGCTCCGGCGTGTCGCCCCTGTCCCGCGCGCCCGGCCTCTCGAACCCGCCCGGCGGGTCCTGAACCGGCGGCCTGTCCTGCGCGAATACGTAGGCCATACCCGTAACAACCACGAACATCGCAAGAATCACAATTACTCCTCTTCTCATCCGGCGTCTCCTTAAAAGAGCGTTCTTTTTTGCTAATTGATGAACGCGCACTACGCGCCGAAGTTTCGCAGCTCCCTGACAATTTAGAGTACAATTCCGAAAAATGAAACGGCACCTTGCGGAAACGGCAAGAGATGACAAGCAAAACGCCAATCAAACAGGGCGCTTCGTCCGAAGGCGCCATTTTCATTCTCCAAAATATTTCTTGTCTTTGACTTGACAAAAGGGCTTTTTGGCGATAAAATTCAAACGAACGTTCGATTGAAAAAACTTGGGGGGAGTGAAAACAGGCGAAACATGGAAGAACAATCCATCGAGATTTACAGGGAATTGAGCAGCGGCAAGACGGCCCGGTTTGACGAAAAGCTGGTGCATTTGCTGACGTGCGCGGCCCGGGCCTTTGCCGAAAAGGGTTACGAAAAGACATCCATACGGCATGTCGCTCGAGCCGCAGGATGCAGTCTGGCGGGGCTTTACTACTACGTAAGCAGCAAAGAAGAACTGCTTTTTTTCATTCAGTATCATACGTTCGGCATACTGGCCGGAGAGCTTGAGGGCATACTGAACAAGTCCGCCGCGCCGGAGAGCCATCTCAAGAAAATGGTTTCAAGCCACGTGCGGTACCTGGTGGAACATCTGCCCGAGTTGAAGGTATGCACCACCGAGCTGGACTCCTTGCAGGGCGAGTACTACCAGCAGGTGCTGGGCCGCAGGCAGCACTATTTCGAATTGGCGCGACAAATACTGAAACGGCTCGGAGAGCAGGACCGTGGAACGAGGGTGGAGCCCAACCTTGCCGCGCTATACCTCTTTGGCATGCTCAACTGGATTGTGATGTGGTTCGACCCGAAGCGAAACGACCCGGCGGAACTTTCCGAGAGCCTCGTGGAGCTTTTTCTTGGCGGCTACCGAAAAGCTTCATCATCCGGCGGGAAAACGAAAAAACATCAAAAGCTGAAGAAGCAAGCAACATAAAAAGGGAAAAAAATGAGGTACGCGGAGACGGGATATAACCTGGAAATCGACCTGACCAGGGGAAATATCGAGAGGGTGGAGACCGACCCGAGAGACACGGAGCATTATCTCGGGGGGCTGGGCACCAACGCCAAGATAATGTGGGAGAGGGTCCCCCCGGAAGTCGAACCCTTTTCCCCCGACAATCTTTTAATATTCAGCGCCGGTCTTCTATGCGGCACCCCGGCTACCGGCTGCAATCGCACGATTGTTTCGACCATTTCGCCCCAGACCCTGCTAATGGCATTTTCAATGATGGGAGGGTTCTGGGCGCCCGAATTGAAGCATGCCGGTTATGACAAGATAATCCTTCGCGGCAAGTCTCCCGACCTGGTTTATTTGTGGATAAACAACGACAAGGTGGAATTGCGCGACGCCTCCCATTTGAAAGGCAAGGGCTCAGTCGAGACATCGGAGCTTATCCGTCAGGAGCTGAAGGAGCCCCAGGCGCAAGTGGCCGCCATCGGCCTGGCAGGTGAAAACAGGGTTTATTTTGCATCCATCGAGCAGGGCAGGTCGAGCGCCAGCCGCGGCGGCATAGGCGCCGTCATGGGGGACAAGGGATTAAAGGCGATTGCGGTCCGCGGAACGAAGGACATAAATATCGCCCAGCCGGCCGAATTCATGGAGCTTTGCAACGAAGTTCTGGAATATATAAAACTGCGAAACGAGAACCCCATTCCGGGGGTCATGCCAATTCTGGCCGGGCTCGGGTCGCCGCAGGAGATGAAAGTCCACGACGAGAAATGGCATACCGAAAATTTCATGTGGGGAAATTCCCGCGTCCGCAGAAAAGGTTTCTGGAACGAAGAAATCGCGGAAGAGTGGATGCAGACGTTGGAAAAGATGCGGACGCGGCTGATAAGCTGCTACAACTGTCCGATGAAATGCGGGGCGACCATTTCTCCCCCCGGTCTTCCGACATACATGATGAAATGCTTCTCGAAACTCACGTATACTATGGCGGCTTTCTCGGACCTGGAATTCGGTTTGGGCATCGCTCAAAGCGCCACGGAATACGGCGTGGACGGCTTCTCCACTCCGCAGGTAATGGCATTCGCCCTCGAACTTTACGAAAACGGCATTTTGACGGACGACGACCTGCCGGAACTGCCGCCCGACAACGAGGGGAGATTCTACTACTTGCTCGAAAAAATCGTTCGACGGGAAGGGATAGGAGACGTCCTGGCCAACGGAACGTACTGGGCAGCAAAAAAAATAGGCAAGGGCGCGGAGGAATATGCGCACAACAACATCAAGAAACACGAGCAGCTGCCTTTGAAGCTATCAATGCTGAACCCCATTTATTTCCTAATGTATTGCACCGGCGAGAAGATGAACATAACCCAGATTGAAGGGCAGTTTCCCCAGGCGCCTTTCCCCGAGAAGGAGCAGAGGGAAGAGTTCGTCAAGGACTGGTTCCACGTTCCCGATGAAAAATTCAAGCAATACTTCCTGGACTGGGAACTGCGCGGAGACAACTCGATTCCCTATTACCCGACTCCTGAAATGTGCTGCGACATCGTCGACTGGCAGGAGAGGATGCACTACATCGACGACGCACTCGGGATGTGCGCCGGCTTGTCATCATTCCCCCTGAAACCCCCGTATCATATACACAACTATCCGAAATTCATCTCATATGGCGCGGGAATCGATATGGATGAAGACAAGCTGACGCAAGCAGCCAGGAGGTACCGAACCCTTGTCAGGGCCATTAACATAAGAAGGGGTATGAGGAGAAAAGATGAGAAGCCTCCGGCGGACCATTGGAAGAAAAGATTTCCCGAACTCGAAGAAAAGCTCCTGGATACGTACTACAAATTCAAGGGATGGAACAACGACGGCATTCCCACCCAAGAGTCTTTGCACGAGCTGGGCCTGGATTACGTGAGCGAAGACTTCGTCGAAAGAGGAATACTGGCGGAAGAAGAGAAAAAATAGAGCGCATGGAGACGGCAGTGAAAGACGAGAAAAAAAAGAAAATCATCAAAACGATAAAAGTCGACGTCGATAAATGCAACGGCTGCCGGGCATGCGAGGTAGTCTGCTCCGCATTCCATGCCACGCCGAAATATAGCAGCAATAACCCGGCGAGGTCCCGCATCCGGGTAATTCGCGACCCGCTCAGAGACGTATATGTTCCCGTATACGCGGGCGAGTATACCGCGGCCGAATGCATGGGCAGGGACCGATACGTGATTGACGGGAAGGAATACGAGGAGTGCGCCTTCTGCAGGGCCTCCTGTCCGTCCAGAGATGTTTTCAAAGAACCCGATTCCGGTCTCCCCCTTAAGTGCGACATGTGCGAAAGCGACCCGCCACTCGAAGAGCCCTTGTGCGTTCAGTGGTGCCTCAATGACGCCCTGATTTACGAAGAGAGAGAAGAGGAAGTGGAAGAAGAAGTCGAGCAGGAAGAGTTGGAGACGGGATTGGAATCGCTGGCGAACAAATACGGACTGGACAAGATAATCGATACCGTTGCACGAATGTCGATAAAGGAACAATAAAACCGTGGAGACAGCAGCACCCTTCAAAGAGATAATAGATGTCATAAAAGAAAGCGGCGGAGACGCCTTCAAAATGTGCTTCCAATGCGGACTGTGCGACGCCGTTTGTCCCTGGAACAAGGTTCTTAAGTTCAGCATGCGCAAGATAGTCCGGGAAGCCGCGTTCGGCTTGACCGACATAGAAAGCGAAGACATCTGGCGCTGCACTTCCTGCGGAAGATGCCCCCAGCAATGCCCGAGGGATGTTAAACAGATAGAATCGGGCGTGTCCCTGCGCAGGATTGCCACGGAATACGGGGTTTTCCCCAAATCCGTCACCCCCATCCGCGCCGTGAAGGGAAGCCTCGTCGGCGAAGGCAACCCCTTGAGCGAAGAGCGAAGCAAAAGGGCGGACTGGGCGAAAGGCCATTCGGTAAAAACCTTCTCCGAGGGGATGGAAATTCTGTATTTCCCCGGCTGCTATCTCAGCTATGACCCGAGATTGAAAAAGGTCGCCGTCGCCACGGCGGGTATCCTTAACAAGGCGGGCGTGGATTTCGGGATACTGGGCGTCAAGGAGAATTGCTGCGGAGAAAGCGTACGCAAGACGGGTGACGAGGAAGTTTTCAAGCGCCTGGCCAAAGATAATATCAAAACCTTTATCGACAGCGGGGTCAGGAAAATCCTCGTCTCTTCGCCTCATTGCTACCATACGTTCAAAAACGAGTATCCCGAATTCATGGTCAACTTCGAGGTGGTTCATATTTCCCAGTACCTCTTCGAGCTTATTAATGACGGAAGGCTCAAAATCGCCGGGGAATATGGAAAGAAAGTTACCTGGCACGACCCGTGTTACCTGGGCCGGCACAACGGCATATATGACGAGCCGCGCGATGTCTTGAAGAAGATACCGGGTTTGGAACTGATTGAAATGCTCGAGTCGCGCGAGGACAGCCTTTGCTGCGGAGGCGGAGGTGGCAGAATCTGGATGGAAACTCCCAAGGAAGAAAGATTCTGCGACCTCAGGATGGAACAGGTCATCGAGGCCGGAGCCGAGGTGCTGGCCACTTCCTGCCCCTATTGCATCACGAATTTCGAGGACAGCAGGCTGACAATGGGTCTCGAAGACAAGATAGAGGTCAAGGACATCACGGAAATAATCCGGGAGGTCATATAGTGAAATCTATGAAACTGCTTCTGCTTATCATAGTAATTATCGGCGGCTGCACAACAATTGATTCACGCCGTCCCTGGCGAAGCGGTATCGTGGATGAGCAAACGGGCGATATCGTCGCCTTCTGGCTGCAGTGCGGAGATGAAAACAAGGCCATCACCGTCGAGAAGGAATACGGCATGATTGTTGTCTGGAGCGAAAAGGAAAAACACTTCTACCTTTTCGACAATTCGGGGAAACGGTATTTCGGAACCACCGATTTCGAAGCCTTTATTGCGGAAATCGAAATGCTGCCTAATGATATTACGTTCCAGAAGATAAACACGTGTTGCGCACCGCTTGACTATAAAATGCCAGATGAAGCATCCGAGAAGCTTTTTTCCATTCTCAGGAAGGGCAATAGAAGTCTGGACCCGCATACGGCATGCACTTGCGAATCAACCGACCGCAAGTTTCTCAATGACACAACGGGCAGCGCCGCCGAATAAGAGGTGACAAAAAGTGGAAAAAGAACCGTTGCTGAAAGAAAAAATCCAGCAGCTTTGCAGGAACTTTGGAAGCGGTAACTTCGGGGACGTGATGGTCGTCGGGGGAGGAATCAGCGGCATACAAGCATCGCTGGATCTCGCAACTGCAGGATTCAAGGTCTACCTCGTCGAGAAATCGCCCGCAATCGGCGGCCACATGGCGCAACTGGACAAAACATTTCCGACCAACGACTGCTCGATGTGAATACTCTCGCCCAAGCTGGTCGAGGTCGGCCGGCACCCGAATATAGAAGTCCTGACCTATACCGAAGTTGACAGGATGGAAGGAGAAGCGGGAGACTTCAAGGTAACGCTTACCAGGAAACCAAGGTACATTAAAGAGGACAAATGCACCGGCTGCACCACCTGTGTTGAATACTGCCCCGTCGAGTATCCCGACAAATTCAACCAGGAAATATCGAACAACAAGGCCGTTCATATATATTTCGCCCAAGCGATTCCCCTAATCGCATATATTGATGAAAACTGTCTTTACCTCAAAGAGAAGAAATGCCGCATCTGCGAAGGGGTATGCAAGAACGACGCCATAGACCTCGGCCAATCGCCGGAGAAGCTGGAAGTAAAAGTGGGCGCAATCATTCTGTCTCCGGGTTTCGAAGCGTTCGACCCGAGCGTAAAGAGCGACTACGGATACGGAAAATATGAAAACGTCGTAACCAGCCTCGATTTCGAACGGCTTTTATGCGCCACCGGGCCATACGAAGGCGAGATACTGCGCGCCTCCGACAAGAAGCATCCCCGTAAAATCGCCTGGATTCAGTGCGTCGGCTCAAGGCGCGTCACGCCCGGCGACAACAGTTATTGCTCGGCGGTATGCTGCACCTATACCCAGAAACAGGTGATCTTGACGAAGGACCATGACGCGGATGCAAAGTGTACGATATTCCATAACGATATTCGCTCCTACGGCAAGGATTTCGAACCCTTCTACCGGAGGACCGAGCAGCTTCCCGGGATTCGGTTTATCAGGAGCTACGTATCAATTGCTGGAGAGGTTCCGGAAACCAAGAATGTAATCGTAAGATACGCGACTACCGACGACGGCGTGAAAGAGGAAGAATTCGACATGGTGGTATTGTCCGTCGGACTGAATCCTCCCGCCGATTATGAGGGCATAGCCAGCAAGTTCGGAATCGAACTGAATTCGCACGGATTCTGCAAGGCGATTTCCACCAACCCGATGGAGACGACCCGGCCCGGAATCTTCGTAAGCGGGGCATTTCAGGGGCCTCTCGATATCCCGGAGTCGGTATTTACCGCCAGCGGAGCCGGCTCCCAATGCGGCGAATTCCTCGACTACAGGCGGGACAAGCTGACAAAAGAACGCTTATACCCGCCGGAAAGGGATGTCTCCAAAGAAGAACCGCGGATAGGGGTCTTCGTCTGCCATTGCGGGGCCAATATCGGAAGAATAGTGGACGTACCCTCCACGGTCGAATACGCCCTGACCCTGCCCAACGTCGTCTACGCCCAGGAACAGCTTTTTTCCTGCGCCACCAATTCCGCCCAGGAAATAACGGACATGATAAAGGAAAAAGGACTCAATCGCGTAGTCATCGCTGCCTGCAGCCCCAGGACACTCGAACCGCTATTCCGGGACACGCTTCGCGAAGCGGGCATCAACCAATATTACTACGAAATGGCCAATATCAGGGAGCATGACTCCTGGGTCCACTCCAAAGAACCGGAAAAGGCAACCCGAAAGGCAAGGGATATAATCCGGATGTCGGTGGCCCGCGCCTGCCATTTGGAGCCATTGCAGGACTTCGACCTCCCGGTCAACAAGGCGGCGCTAATAGTCGGCGGCGGCATTGCCGGCATGACCTGCGCCCTCTCCATTGCCAATCAGAAACATGAAGTTCACCTCGTGGAAAAAGATTCCGACCTCGGGGGAACGGCACGAAAGCTTCATTACACGCTGGAAGGGCTGGATGTTCAAGCCTACTTGCGCGAGCTTGTGGGCAAGGTCTACCGGCACCCCCTGATACATGTGCATACCGGCACCGCAATCACGGAGGCTGCCGGTTACGTGGGAAATTTCATAACCACGGTGAAGTCGGAAAAAGGCGCCGCGCGTATAAAACACGGGGCAGCCGTCATCGCCATAGGCGCCGATGAATACAAACCTGCCGAATACCTTTACGGTGAAGATGACAGGGTAATGACCCACCTCGAGCTGGAAGAGAAAATCGCCGATAGAGACGAAAAGGTGATAAATTCTCAGAGCCTTGTCATGATTCAATGCGTAGGGTGCAGAAACGAGGACAGAGACTACTGCGCCCGCATATGCTGCAGCCATGCCGTAAAGAACGCCCTGAAACTCAAGGAGTTAAACTCCGGGATGGATATATATGTTCTCTTCAGGGATATGAGAACGTACGGGTTCAGCGAAGATTATTACCGGGAAGCGGCGAATAATGACGTCAAGTTCGTCCGCTACGAACCGCAGGATAAACCTCAGGTGGAAGCTGCCGAGGAGGAAGGACGCCCCGTTTTACGAGTTACATTGCCGGACTATGTTCTGGGCAAAAAGCTCGAAATAAACGCCGATTTAGTTGCTTTGGCTGCCGCCGTTGTCCCGCCCGCGGGAAACAGGGAAATATCTCAATTATTCAGGGTCTCTCTCGGGCCGGACGATTTTTTCAAGGAAGCCCACGTCAAACTGAGACCCGTCGAATTCGCCGCGGACGGAGTCTATCTTTGCGGAATGGCCCACTACCCCAAGCACATATCGGAGGCGATTAACCAGGCCTACGGAGCCGCGGGCCGCGTCTTGACGCTTCTATCGCATGACACGGTCACGGCCTCGGGCTCGGTTTGCGAGGTGGATGAGAAAAAGTGCATGGGATGCGGAGAGTGCATCTCGGCCTGCACATACGGCGCTATCGAGTTCCGCAAGACCAAACAGGGCGAAAAAGCCGCAGTTAATCCCGTCATCTGCAAGGGAGACGGCCTCTGCAACGCGAAGTGTCCGACGGGGGCCATTTCACTCAAGCACTTTACGGATGAAGAAATCTTGAGCCAGATTGACGCGGCGGCGCCGTCTCTTGCCGCCGTCCATCAATGAACAAAGCGGAAATTACCGTTTCAGGAGTGAGATAAGAATGAGCACGGGACTTGAGTTTAAACCGAAACTGTTGGGTTTTGTCTGCCACTGGTGAGCTTACGGCGCCGCCGACCTGGCTGGAGTTTCCAGACTGCAATATACGACCGAAATGCGGCTTCTTCGCGTCATGTGTTCCGGCAGAATCGACCTGGAATTTGTGCTCAGAGCATTCTCAAACGGAATGGACGGTGTCTTTATCGGCGCCTGTCGTTTGAATGAATGCAATTATATCACCCACGGAAATTACCATGCCCTCAACATGGTGCTTCTATGCAAAAAAATATTGGCCCACATAGGCCTGAACCCGGAACGGTTGAGAATCGAATTCATGTCATCCGGCGAAGGAATCCTTTTTACCGAAGTTGTCAACGACTTTGTCGCGAAGGTCAAGGAGTTGGGGCCGCTTGGCAAGGCCGAAGGATTAAGCGAAGAGAAATTGAAATCCAGACTCGCAGAAATTACAAAGCTTGTCCCTTATATTAAAATTGCAAAAAGGGAGAAACTGGCCTCGCGCCTCGAAAACGAAGAAGATTATGACGGGCTCTTCACCGGCGAAGAGATCGATAAGTTGTTCGGTGAAGTTCCCTCGTATTATATCGACCCGGAAAAGTGCCATGGCTGCGGGCTTTGTTTCAGGAAATGTCCCGCCGAGGCCATCGAAGGCGGCAAGAAACTGATTCACGTAATCGACCAGGAGAAATGTATCAAGTGCGGGACTTGTGTCGAGGCCTGCCCCGACCGCTTCGCAGCAGTCACGAAACTCGTTGGCCAGAATGTTCCCCCGCCAGTTCCCGAAGAGCAGAGAGCAATAAAAAAAAGCAAAGATTGAACAATGGAATCCAAAGTGCACCCCCGGAGTCAGATTGAACTTGACTGCATGGCGCCGGGGCCGTAGAATACCGCATTGGAAGGCTCGCAAGAGTCGCTAATAGCATAGGACGGGTTTATCTCTACTCTTGACAGGCGTGTCAAGTCTGGCCGTTTCTTTATATAAGGCACGATGCCGGAAATAAAAGCCAAATAATCGCCATTGAGGCAATTTTTGGCAATTTTTTTAGACATGCCGCGATATCTGAAAAAACTTGTTATCTGGACCACGAGGAGAATCGGATGCTCGGCAATCAAGCAAGCTATTCCAAAGGCGATATGAACGAGGAAATGCTTTACTCAACCATCGGCGATAAACTGTCGGAAGTGGCGAATCTGCATCCCGACAACGACGCCCTCGTTTCCGTTTACCAGGATGTCCGATTCACCTATCGCGAGTTCGACAAGATGACCGATAGCCTGGCCAAGGGCCTTCTGGACATCGGAATCAACATCGGCGACAAGGTGGGCATATGGGCCGTCAACTGCTGGGAATGGGTTGCGACCCAGTTTGCCACTGCCAAAATCGGCGCGATTCTCGTTAATATCAACCCGGCCTACCGCACCCACGAACTGGAATACGCCCTGAAACAGTCCGAGGCTTCGGCTATTGTTTTAATGGACGAGTTCAAGACCTCAAAATACAAGGAAATGCTCCTTTCCGTCTGCCCGGAAATCGCCCGGTGCGAGCCCGGAAATATCGAGACCGCCAAACTGCCCGACTTGAAGAAAGCAATCATCATCGGCAAAGAGTCCCCCGGTACGTTCGAGTTTGGAAGTATCATCGAAAGGGGCCGGAAAATCGACGGCACCAGGCTCAAAATGCTCGCCAAAACCCTCAACCCGGACGACGATATAAACATCCAATACACATCCGGCACAACCGGCTTCCCCAAGGGCGTCGTGCTGACCCACTTCAATATCCTCAACAATGCCTATCACGTCGGACATGTCTTGAAATTTACGGATAAGGACAGCCTTTGCATCCCCGTTCCGTTCTACCACTGCTTCGGGATGGTGCTCGCGAACCTGATGTGCGCAACAGCAGGCGCGACAATGGTGGTTCCGGGGCCGGTTTTCGAGCCCGAGTCCGTATTCAAAGCCATCCATGCCGAGAAGTGCACCGCTCTGCACGGAGTGCCGACGATGTTCATTGCCGAGCTCAGCCATCCGGATATTGCAAAATACGACCTCTCGAACCTTCGTACCGGCATCATGGCCGGCGCTCCCTGTCCCATCGAGACTATGAAAGATGTAATATCCATAATGAACATCAAAGACATAACAATCGGCTATGGAATGACCGAGATGTCACCTATCACCACCATGACGCGCACGGACGACCCCGTCGAAAAAAGAGTCGCCACCGTCGGAAAGGTAATGCCCTGCCAGGAACTTAAAATCATCGACCCGGGCACCGAGGATGTTCTGCCTCGCGGAAAACAGGGAGAAATTTGCTTCCGTGGCTATAACACCATGAGTCGCTACTACAATAACCCGGAGGCGACCGCCGATACTATCGACAAGGGACGATGGCTCCACAGCGGCGACCTCGGCACGATGGACGAAGAAGGCTATATCAAAATCACCGGACGAATAAAAGAGATGGTGATTCGCGGCGGCGAAAATCTCTACCCGAGGGAAATCGAGGAGTTTTTGCTTACCAATGAAAAGGTCATGGTTGCCTACGTAATCGGCGTGCCCGACATCAAGTACGGCGAAGAGATGATGGCCTGGGTCCTCACCTACGAGGGAGAAACCCTCACGGAAGAAGAAATACGCGCCTTCTGCCACGGCAAAATCACGCACTACAAAGTGCCAAAATACTGGAAGTTTATCGAGAACTTCGAAGACATCCCCATGACCGTCACCGGCAAGGCCCAGAAGTTCAAGATGCGCCAAATCGCAATCAAGGAACTCGGCCTCGAAGATGTCGGGAAATCAAAGACTTGAAACCCGGAGGCGTCTTTAAGATTTCTCCTACCGCTCTACTCTTCAACTGTCTATTTTCTTTTATACCTGCACGGCAGTTTTGTTGTATACTCATACTGTAAATCCCGATTTTATCGTCTTCATGTGACGGTTATGGGCGCACCCCGAACCCTTACTTGTACGAGCGGGACGGGATACGGCACCTGCTGTCGGTGGGATTTCCCCAGAAAAACTAAACAGGGAGGAAGCCATGAGGAAGTTGGCCTGGATGTTTGTTACTGCGCTTGTGCTCGTGCTTGGATGCGAAAACAGTCAGAGTCAGGATGTGAAACCGCCAGTTAAAGAAAGTGCGCAACCCAAAGCGCAACAGCAGCTAACGACCATATCCGCAAAATTCCTCAAGAAGCTTGAAGACCATGCCGGAGAAATCGAGGATCTGGCATTCACTTCCGATGGCAAAACGCTCATCTCTGCAGCTCCCGGGGATACCGTGCTCGTATGGGACATCAAGGAAGGGAAACAAGCTGCTTCCTATGACATCAAATCGGAAACTGCTGTGGACATCGATACGCTGCCCGGCGGAAAAGTTGCGATTCTCCTTCACGACGGCGGCGGGATGGGGCCGGGGCCGGCAGAGGAAGAAGAAGAAAAAACGCGCATAGTAATATGGGATCCCAGGAACGCTGATAAGACAAAGGAAGTTGTAGACAATGAAATAGATTTCTCGTGGAAGGCGAGCCGCATAAGATTAACTTGCAGCCGCGACGGCAAGTACATCGCAACCTTCTGCTACGCCGATGACAAGGATGGCATCAGAGTCTGGAACGCGGAAGACCTCAAGCAGGTCAAGACCTTTGCATGGCCGGTTGGAGCCGGAAACGAACAGTCGAGAACAACCCCGCCAGACAAGGATGGCAGGGATGTTCTTTTCTCTCCGGACAGTTCGCATCTCTTCGTCAGGACGCAGGCGGCATTCCACCGCTGGAAAGCTGGCACGTTCGACAGCCTCGCCACTTTCGAAATCCCTTCTTCCGTGAATGCGGCTATGACATTCGGAGCTGAGGGCAAAAAGCTGGCATGCCTGGCCAAATATGCCATGGCCGGGATTATCACGCTGCCAGACGGCAAAACAACGAAAACCATCAAATGTTTCACCGGCCCTACAGCCTTCGCGTTTGACGCATCCGGGACGCAACTCTTCTACGGAGCAAACAAAGGCGGCTTGTTTGTCTGGAATCTTGAAGCAGATTGCCTTGCTGCTCACGTAGACCTTGCCGCCTCCATGCCGGGAGAAACTCTGCCTCCGGACTCCTCGGAGAATTGGGGATTTTTCACTCTGAGTCCTGACGGCAAGATGCTTGCCGCAGTAATCGGCAACGCAGTTTGCCTCTGGTCGATGGAGTATGAGAAGAAGACCCCGGTTCAAGTTAAATGGCCCGAGGAAATCGGGCAGGCGGTTTGCGGAAAGTGCAACAAACCCGTGAACCGGATTGTGATAACGTGTCCCGAGTGCGGGTCTGCGCTCGACTGGTCCGGCATGCCTGACAAGTCCGACAGGCCCGAGGCCCCGCTACGTAATATGTTCTTCGGCACTCTTTACCGGAACACCGCCTGGATAAAAGCTTGCGTGACGGAGAAGGATGTGCAGGCATTCCAAAACCAATGGCCCGAAGGAAAGGGATTCGAAATTTCGGCAGAGGAGGTCGAGCTTTTTAAGAAGCTCAAGATAGAGACCAGAAAAAAGAACGATGACCGCGCTGAAGTAGTCATGAAAAACTTCCCCGGGCAGGCCAAGGACATCGTCATCCCTGCCCTGAAGAAGGATGGAAAATGGAAGCTGAGCCTCCTCGAATCGGAGTTCTTCAAGAACCGTCTCGAAGAAGGAAAGAAAGTCAAGGCCAAGGTTGCCATCATGAACCTGGCGCAGGGAATACAAATCTACGAGGTACACAACGGCATGTACCCGGAGGCATCCTCGGCGGGCGAGCTCGTCAAGAAGCTCGGCAGCGCCGGGGACATCGAGTCGTCTTCCTATCCGCTTAACGAGAAGGGCGAACTAATTGACCCGTGGGGAAATCCCTACGTTTACAAGCGGGTCAATAACTACGAATACCGCCTGTACTCTTGCGGCCCTAACGGCAAGGATGAGAACGGCGAAGGTGACGATGTGACCGGTCAGTAATTAGAAAACAGGTAAGCCCCGTAGGCGCCCTATTGCTGTTTTTTCCGGGATCCAGTTTGCAGGTCGGGAATTCAGAAACGTATCAATTAATGTCCCGTTCCTTCTCCCACCTTGCCCGCATACCACTTATATGTTATAATTACATTATCAATCAAAGATTTTTGAGGTTTTCATGCAGATTGGGTTTGTCTTATGATTCGCAAAAGCGGCAGGCCGAGAGAGAAAGGAAGAAAATCTCATTCAAAAATAACGAAATTTCGTGGAGCACCTAAACCCTTATGAGCAAAGAACTTGCGATACAAAAACCCGTATTATGTCCCCAGATTTTTGTATGCCGGTCATCGAACATGCTATTTTAATCTGGAGAAATGTTGGGAATAGTGTAAGTATTATTAAATTGAAGTATATTTATAATCAAGAAAAAAGGCTAACAGTATATTGGATGGAGTATATATGACAGAACATTATACAAAAAAGCTTAGTAATTCTGATATTCTTATTGAAGAAAAAGAATGCACTCTTATTATAAAAATACCTGGAAAATTAACATGGTTTTTTTTATTAATGATGACCCTCACGATACTCCCTACTTGTGTTGCATTACTGGTTTTATTTAGCACTAATAATGATTCAGTTACCGAACCTGTCAAATGGATATCTCTTTCTAATTTTATTATATGTTGTTGGTTTGCATTTTTGACAATGCCGCGAAAAGAAATAATTTCTTTTGGACCAGATGAAATGAGTGTTACAGGAGGTTATAGAGTAATTACACCTCGATCAATTTCTTTTAACGATATAAAAGGATTCATTTTAAAGCCTGTAGGGTTAAAAGGTTTCTTGCTTAAGAAATTTATTTATAAGAGATTCTTATTAAATAAACGGATTCGACTCCTGTGTGTCGAGAACTTTACTCATAAGAATATGGATACTGATTTCTCAAACAAAAATGTGAGTGTTAACCGGGAAACAAAATTAGTTTTTACAATTTTATTTTCAGTACTGAACCTTATTATAGTATTTTTTGATGAATTTTTCCATATTATGCCACTCATAGTTGGAAAAGAATGGGGCGCAAATTTAGTACTTGGTTTACAAGCAAAACAAAATGAATTGCTCTGGCTTAATAATATCTTAACAAAGCATTATGAATATCTATTAAAATTTAACAATAAACTGTGTAACTAAGTTTTTCCTGAAATTAAAGATATTTTTAGCGAGAGACACCAGATACCCTGCAAGCTTGATTGGGAATTAAATTGTATCAGGTTGGGCAGGGGTTTTAGGGACAGGGAGTTCGGGAGGCACAACACATAACTGTCTATTTTTCCATTGCATAGTTCTGCAAGCAATTTGGTGGTATTATTTTGTTGTGCGATTAACGGGACATTTTCAAATGCTTGGATAAAAAGATGAAAACAATAACAACTATACTACTTATAGCAATCGTGATTGCGCTTGGAGTTTATATTATCTATACCTCTCTTTTAGGTGATAAGAAAAATCTGCAGGAAGAGATAACTGAAAATAACATAGAACCAGCAACAAACTCTGAGCAGGAAATTATTGATAAAATCCGCTTGCTTGGCGCGAAGCGGGAAAAAGACAATCTCCCAATCCTGAAAAAACACCTTGAAAACGAATCTCCCCTCGTCCGACACGCCGCCGCAAAAGCTATTATAGATACCGCCGGCATGGAAGCAATCGACTCCCTCCTACCAATCATCCATGACCCCGACCCCTCCGTCCGCGCAGGAACCATCCAGTTCTTAGGCCAGCTCAAAGACCCACGCCTCATCCCCCACCTCGCCGAAGTAATCAAAACTGACCAGAAAGACTCCGTCCGCCTTATTGCAGTCGAAGCCCTTCGGACAATCAACACCCCTTCCTGCATCCCTTCCCTCATCACCGCCACAAAAGATGATTCCCTCGCAGTCCGCAAACACGCCCACCAGGCCCTGCTATCAGTATCAAAAACTAAAATAGAAGCCACGGAAGAAGACTTCAACGACCCTGAAAAGCTTTTTGATAAATGGAGCAACTGGTATCTGAACGATCAGCTTGAAAAATACCTTTCTCACGAGGGTATAAAGCAGCTTGAAAAGCAGGATACCAGTGAAGCCGCAGTTTGGCTTCAATTAATTGCTTGGAAGACCGACCTGCCCGATAAAACTCTCGTCCCTGGCGCAGTCTCCGCGCTCTGTCGTATGACCTGCCCGGAAGCGAAGAAATCCTTCGCAGGCATGCTTGAAGTCTCTACAAACGAAACAGTCTGCCTTGCCGCCATAAACGCCGTAGTCGCCGCGAAGAAGAAGGAAGATATCCCTGCTCTCCGGAAACTCTCCGAAACTCCCGACATCTCTCCTACAATCCGCCAGAAACTCCTCTGGTCCCTCCATCAGCTGCGGGGTCTGGATTGACAATAACCCGGACAAGCTCGGGCTCAGGATATTTTTGAATATTTTATAGATTTTTGCAAACATTTCCTTGACTTGTGTGTATAAGATAGTATAATAAGTGTTACAGTAGAGCAGCCTGAGTTGAGGAGTTTGCAGTTCAAGAAGCCCGGTACACACGCCGGGGAAACGCGTTAAGCGCATGCAAATCCCACGTCAATAATTTCAATCTATCATTGCGAGTGATGATTAGTCTGTATAAATGGAATGTCAGGCAGTGAAACGGTGATTTCAACACAGAGGGAAGGATGAGGATTAAGGAGAACACAGAGAAGAAGTAACGGGGTAAAAAAGGGGTTAAGGCAAGATGTTTAGCGTAAAGGCAGAAAATTTAACATCCGGATTGGTATATTTCGGACAGAAACCCCTCCAAAATTTAACCCCGACTCTTTACAAATCTGTAAAATCTTGTCGTAAGTCGTTGGTATGTAAGGAGTTAGTTTTACAGATGAGGATGGCGACACGGATTGGGATGAATTGGATTTATTTGCCTTCCGTCATGGTTCCTACGGAGACCATGACCACGGCATTTCGTCGAATTAATAACAATTCGACGAAGGGGTATAATTTAGCCTTTCGTTATGTTTGCCGAACAAACATAACTCCGGCATGTGACGCTTTATTGGAAAAAGCGTCACGGTACATCTCCGACGCACGTTTTCGCTGCGCGAAAAGCGAGCTTCACGGATGTGACGATTTCAGGAAATCGAAGGGAGAAGAAAGAGATTTTATCACCTTTCGTTTTGTTTCACAAGGTGAAACAAAACCCCGGTGAGGTGGCGCTGGAACGGAAAGGCGCCACGGTTCTTTGACAATTTGGTAATTAAGTCTCGGGAAAATGGAATTGTGCCGAGGGGGGGACTCGAATCATAAAAGAGCCTATTACGATACCTGCACAGCCTGATGCTAACAGCATGACAGATACAGGCCAAACTCTTACGTTTACTTGGGTTTCAGGACGATAACATAACAAGAGTTTCGACAAGTTACCGACACTATCCTACTATGCTATTTCCATGTTTTTGCACTTCTACTATGCTATATGTATGCAAGAAAAAGAATGCTTGCCCTGCCCTGAAATCATTGACCGGGGGGGGTACACCCCACTATTGGCCTTGCGCATGTTGTGATTACCCTCTCTCTGCCGATATGATAAAAATTCCGTGTTAATTCCTTATACCCCTGAAACTGACGCAACCGTGCAACCGTGTCCTATAACTGTTGACATATGCAAGTTTTCGCGGTAGATTCATTGCATACAGTAGCAATGGGCGAGGAACTTGAAGAGAGTATCAGTAATAATATCACTTCTCTTGCTTACCGGCTGCGCAACCTCCATGGCGCGGGTGCCTGTCGCTGAAAAGCAGTATCCGCTTACTATCGCCGTTCATGCCGAAAACAAGCTGCTTTCAAAAACATTCGTTGATGTACTGAACGAAAGCGGCATTGTAGAAAACGCGCATAACCCCACAAACGGTGAAGAGGCCGATATAGTTCTCTCCATTGACAAACTCGACCTGCAAAAGAGCTGGAAGCGGAACGCCTGGGCCTACGTCACGGCCATACCGGGCTATCCCTTCGCGTTTCTTACCTCCAGCATACTCATTATCCCCATCTACGGGCCTTACGGCGGTTACGCATGGTTTCCGTCATACCTCGTCCCTATGGTCACGGTGAGCCTCGAAGCGAAAGTGACTCTGAGCCTCGGTCCACTTGCCACGACGGAAATCACCGAATCGGCTTCAAGCATGTGCAAGCTCCAGCGTTCATGGGTGCAGCTCGGGCGAATCGACGACAAGTGGTTTTCCACAATCCTCGGCAGCAGCTGGGACAAGAACTACGAAACTGACAAGTACGAATGGAATGCGTTTTTCGACCCGGAGAAATACGACTGGT
>Ga0272442_10000969_pt1 | contig 44421 bp, 37 predicted proteins | sample SSMForm2O_FD_200262 | JGI IMG/M metagenome (GOLD analysis project Ga0272442, IMG submission 200262) | Marine sediment archaeal communities from Little Sippewissett salt marsh, Falmouth, MA, United States - SSM-Form-2O | ecosystem: Environmental > Aquatic > Marine > Wetlands > Sediment ...
CGTTTTAAAAGCTTTTTAAACAAATTTTTTCGATAAATAATTTTTATTAATCAATATTATTGGAAAATAAAGGATTCTGGGAAAAATGGCATATCCTCATTTAATTAGTAAAAAAGATATGAAATTATATAATAATTGTAAAATTATACAAAAATTGTACAAGATTATATAAAAATCATATTGAATTATATAAGAGTTATATAAAATTGTACCAAATTATTAAATATCATAATAAAGTGAATGGGCGAGATATGGACATACGGTATTCCGACAACAAAAATCTCGAAGAAGAACAGCTTGTTTCTCTTTTTAAGTCTGTTGAATGGGAATCGGCAAAGCATCCCAAGGAACTGCAGTTAGCAATTGCAAACTCACATTCCGTTTATACGGCATGGGACAGGGACAAACTGGTCGGGCTCATGAATGCCTTGTCTGACGGAGTTATGACAGTTTATTATCACTACCTTTTAGTCAGGCCGGAATACCATAAACAGAAAATAGGGGCAACTCTCGTAAAAATGATGACTGAAAAATATTCCAGTTGCAGAACACAGGTTGTAATTTCATATTCAAGCCAGGTTAATTTTTATAAGAACTGTGGTTTCACTGTTGGTGATGATGAAATCCCTCTATTCATTTCGGATTTAGTATAATAGAGCCGGAAACATGGGGAAACCGGGATGGAACAATTTCTCAAAAAATATGTCCCTGACAACCGATCATTTTTTCCTTTTCTTCGTGATATTGCCCCTGATTCTGATGCTCCCGCTAGTGATAGTGGGATGGGATTCCCGGCTCTTCGGGATACTCGTAAGTGTTTATTTCAGCGGGCTTATCATTGGGACTTCACCCGTTTTGTGGTAAATTCCGTTGTCAGCCTTTCCGAATGGAACCCCACCTTCGTAAATTATTATCCCTGGCTGGTCCTGGGGAAAATAAAAATACCCCCGCTCTACATCAGTCATTTTCTTGTTGCCGTAATTTCCTGGCAGCTTTTCTGGGTTTATTGAAACTTTATTTCAAAAGCCTTTTTAATTAAATCCAGAAAGAAATATATATAAAAGTTTTTATACCGCTGGAGACAATACAATTGAAATATATTATCATTTCAATGAGTCAGGCTTGTACAGTTTATAAAATAAGTAATTCGAATAAATCATTCAAATAAGTCATTCAATTAGGTCATTCAATTAGGTCATTCAATTAGGTCATTCAATTAGGTCATTCGAATAAGTCATTCAAAGAAATCACAACTTTTCAGACCTGCATAATGAATGCAGGACTGTAGAAATTATTTAACTATAGATGTTGTATGTAAATTTCAGGGCAAAAATCCTCACATTTAATAAAATTATTTGAATTTTGAGGTGTAAGTTTATAAATTTTAAGAACAATTTAGAATGAGATAAAATTTAGCCAGTGAATTTCTCGTCACATGGGGGTGGAAGGAAGATGGAAGCTAAAACAAAAAATTTGGTAAAGAAGTTGGAACGTTCGGTTTTTGCAGGAAATAGGGCTGCTGCGGCAGAGGAGTTAGGGAAAATAGGAGATCCTGATGCAGTCCCTGCCCTGATTAATGCGCTCGGGCACAGCAACCCGAAGGTAAGGGAGGCTGCTGTAGAGGCACTGGGTAGAATAGGCAATCCCGGAGCAGTGCCCTGGATGATCAAACTGCTTAAGGATCCTGAAAATTCTGTGAAAAAAAATGTAGTAATTTCTCTTGGAAAAATTGGAACACCTGAAGCAGTTTCAGGACTTGTTGATGCACTCAATTATCCTGATAGGGTGGTACAGAAGGAAGCTGTAAAAGCCCTGATAAAATCAGGCTCTTTAGATGCGGTTTCAGGGTTCACGGAAGCCCTTGATAAACCTGAAGATTTTGTAAGGAGAGCTTCGGTAATCGCTCTTGGAAAAATAGGTACCGAAGAAGCTGTCAGAGGACTGATAAAAGCCCTTGAGGATTCCGATGACCATGTAAGGCAGAAGTCCGCAGAAGCCCTGGGAAAAATAGGTTCCTACGAAGCCATCCCTGCCCTTATGGGAACCCTGAAGGACTCAAAGCTATCCATACAGGAAGCAGCGATAGAAGCCCTCTGCAGGATAATAGGGCCTGAAGTGCCGGTACCCGTGCTTATCAATGTATTCGAAGCCCCAAACAGGGACGTTAGAAAGGCTTCCATAGAAGCCCTCAGGGCCATAGAAACCACAGAAGCGGTTTCGGGTCTTGTAAGGGCTCTTGACGATTCCGACTGGTACCTGCGAAACAGGGCCGTGGAACACCTGGGAGATATTGCGTCTCCTGAAGCGGTTCTGGCCCTCGTAAAAGCCCTGGACCTTCATGAAAACGCGGTCAGAAAGGCAATAGCAGGCGCACTCGGAAAAATCGGGACCCCTGCATCTGTTTCAGGCCTTATCAAATGTCTCGAAGATTCTGACAGTTCTGTTAGGGAAGTAGCAGTAGTCGGCCTGGGAAGAATAGGGACACAGGAAGCTGTCTCAGGGATTCTGAAAGCCGTGAAAGACTCCAAGAGTTCTGTCAGGGAAGCCGCTATATCCAGCCTTGGGAACCTGGGAACAAACGAAGCTGTCCCTGACCTGATAACTACCCTTGAAGATCCCGAAACTTCAGTAAGAAAAGCTGCAGTAAGTGCTCTTGAAAAAATAGGGACACCTGATGCCATTTCAGGCCTCCATGACGCCCTTGACAATCCCGACGGTTCGGTTCGGAAGGCTGCAGCAAAAGTTCTTGAAAAGATTGACAAATCAAACACCGTGGAAGAACTGGGAAAAATCCTTGAAGACACCGGGAGTTCCGAAAGGGAAGCTGCTGCAGAAAGTCTCGGGAAAATCAGGACACCCTCTGCCGTTTCAGCCCTGATCCAGTCCCTCGAGGACTCCGACAGTTCCATGCGGGAAGCCGCCAGAGCCGCCCTGCTGGAAACCATGGGGACCTCCAATTCGGTGCCCATTCTCATAATGGGCCTTGACGCCCCGGATAAGGAAGTACGCGGCGCTTCGGTAGAAGGGCTCGAAAGGGTTGGCACGGCCGACACCCTGCCCGGGCTCATCAAAGCCCTCGATGACCCGGACTGGTATGTGGGAAGCACCGCAGTAAAAGCCCTCGAAAAGATCGGAACTGCAGATGTTGTCCCGGTTTTGAGAAACTGCCTGAAGGACGACAATTCCAGCATCAAGATTGAGGCTGCAAGAGCTCTCGGAAATATTAACAATACAAGTTCCCTGGATGAATTTGAAATTGTAATGGAACTTGAAGAAGAAGGAATCTCAGTGGAAGCAAGCCGGGGGGCCGAAGAAAATGCAGCAATAGTAGCGGAAGGATCAGAAGTCGAAGCTCCGGGAGTATATCCGGAATGCGAACCCTGCACCGAATCAATCGGCCCTGCAAGCCCGATAAACCCCGATTCCGATAACCCCGAAGATTGGGTAGAAATCGGAGAGGGAATGGATTATCCTGAAGCAATGGATTATTCCGACCTATCAGCAGGAGCTGAAACAGATGCAATAGGAGAGGATGCCGTAAAAACCGAAGCCTTCGGAATGCCGCTAAAAAGGGATTTCGGAGAAGAGGAAAGAGAAATCCCATCCTGTCCTGCCTGCTCCGCAACACTGGACCTTCCCTTTGAACCGAACTTCTGTCCGTTCTGCGGCGTGAGATTGAAAAAATAAATTATAGTCCTGGGTGTAAACATTTACACTTATATTATAACCACGGAATGCACGGAAGGATTATGTTCTATTTTTTTTATTCCGTGTTTTCCGTTCTTTCAGTAGTTTAACTTTTACCAGGGATCTGTGTAAATATTTGAGCCAGTGAATATATGAAAACTTAGCTGAAAAGAGACTTTATGCTGTTGATGAGCTGTCCAAAGAAACCTGCATTTTCAGGTTCTGCATTTTCAGGTCTTGCATTTTCAGGTTCTGCATTTTCAGCGTTTCCTTCCATCTCATCAGAGTTTTGTTCGCGCATTTTCTTTTCTTCAGGTGTTCCGTCTTCTCCTGTTGCATTCCCATCTTTCACCTGGCTCCTGTTTTGCATCATCGCAGGGTCCCGCTCAGATCCGTCTTCGAAGCCCTGCCCCGGAGCGCCAGCACCTTCCGGACGGCCCGATCCAGAGCTCATTCCCTGTCCTGCAGGTTCGATCACGTCCTTCAATTCGTCGGGAGCTTCCTCAATTAAAGAATCAAGTTCAATTCTGATCTCAAGCATTTCGGAATCTGCTTCGACGTCTTCAAGTTCTGCCTTTACCAGTTCAAGTTCCGTTATGAGACCTTCCGCATCCTCGAGCAGCTCTTCATCAAGGTCCTCTTCCGAATCCTCAAGTTTTTCTATCATGCTATCGATTGATTCGGTCATTCGGCTTTTCATTAAATCAAAAGCTTCTTCATCCGAAGCAAAAGGAGGAGCTACTTCACCATCTCCCTCGGCAAATGCACTACTGGGAACTAAACAGAACAATATTAACAACGTTGAAAACAGCGAAATTATTTTCTTACCGGAAATCTTCATATTATCACCTTCAGGCCTGTATCAGCACCTTTAAACACGACCAAAACCGATCACTCTGGTTCCTTCCCAATTCCACCGGACCGAACCATTGTAAATTCCGGAAGAGATAGAATGAAAAGATTTTGAGTTATCCATTCCATCCCGGTTCATCCGGATTCCGGACATCCCTGGCAGGTGTTTTTGCAGAGCATTCCTGCCAGGAATTCCCAATCCTGTAGGTCTTGTAGGTCTGTTTCTGATGTGGTTTTAGTACAGGTTTTTTAAAGGGTTGTTTTGGATGGGTTGTTTTGGATGGGTTGTTTTGGATGGGTTGTTTTGGATGGGTTGTTTTGGATGGGTTGTTTTGGATGGGTTGTTTTGGGTGGGTTCAATGATAGGATTTCAGGGTTCAGGCTTCCGTTCCAGTTTGGGGCATCCTGCCCTGCATTCTGCCCTGAATCCTCATGGAAGTACTGCGACCTTCACGTTCAGTGGGGCCTTCCCGCAGTTCGATTCCGGCTTCTTCCCTGGAAGAATCCCTGACTTCCTGCACGGATTCCCTGATTTCCTGGAGGTCTTCCCTATCTTCAGCACTGTCTACCTGCTCCTGAAGGGCAGTGAGGTCGGCAATGGTTGATGTCAGTAATTCTTCGGTAATATCTTCGTTTTCGATTTCACCGATGTTTTCCTGCATTTTTGTGAATTTCTCGATCTCTCTTGCGATGGCATCGCTCACCCCGTCTTTTGCATGGGAGAAAGCTATTGCTTTAAGGTCATCCAGGCTCCCTGCAGCTCCGATTTCAGTTTTAAGGTCTTCAAGTTCGGAGAGTTTTTCATCATGTGCTTTAGCTCTTGCTTCAGCCCAGGCTGCAGCTTTCTCTTCATCCACTCCCTCAGGGAGGTCTTCAAGCTCCGGTATTTCCGGCATATTGCTCATTCTCTCGATCTGCCGGTCGAGGTGTTCGAGCATTGCTGCCTGAATTTCAGGGAAATAGTCTTCATCTGCATATTCCAGGGGCACCATTCCCATTCCTGACATCCCGGTAGGACCAGGTCCCATTTCGGAACCCATGTGGCCCATTTTTCCTTTCATCATAATTCCGGGACCTGCCCGGGTCATTTCATCTGCCGAAATTTCATCTTCTGCGGCAAAGGCGCCTGATGGAATAATACTTAAGACCATCAGCACCACCGCAAAACGGGCGATTGATTTTACTGAATTTGTTTTCATAACGCATCTCCGTCAATTATTTTGTTATGCCATACCTGTTGGATCTGGCCTCACCGACTCCGGGTCAGTTGACGACTTCTCGCCGGTTGACATACCCCACATTATCAGGCTTAACTATAAGGTTACTTTCAGAAATAACGTCAAAAAGAGGAATTAATTTACAAAATAAGCTTTAATAAAGGCTATATTACTTAATTAAGCTTAATTAATGTGCATAATAATAATTTAATTCATAAAAAACCTTTATTTTTCATCAGAGAATAAGCCGTCAGAAATCCCTCCAGGTCCGGGAATATTTTCGTAGATCCCGGAAACCGCTTTTCCATCCAATTATTATAATTGCCCCCTCCAACTTGCCCGGCGGTGCCTCCCAAAAAGAAATAAAAAAGAGATGTGAAAAAGGGCATTCGTAGACTGTAGCTTTTTCTTTTATAATTGAACCATTTTACCATTATTTGGGGTCTTGAAGTTGATTCAGAAGGAATCAGGCAAAAAATCCGGAGTATTTTTTATGCTGATTTGAAAAAATGGGCTTTTAAAGGGACTTTGAATTATCTGAAGCAGAACACCAGGTCAGATAAATCGTTTACTTTGAATTGTTATATTTTTGAAATCCATTGAATGTAAATACATTGCGTCTAAAAGGATAATTATATATACAATATGTAAAGTATGTTTGACATGGTGATAAATATGAAAGCTCAAGAAATTGCTTCGTTTACAATTGGAATCTTTTTGGTTACGATTGGGATTTATATATGGGTATATAACCCGAGCTGGGTTTCAAGTGTACAGGGTGCCACGGGGGGATTAATAGTTGCTGGCGCGGCACTTATTCTAATATCACTGTGGAAATACAAAATCAGAATAAGTGGAGAAGTAAGGGAAGACGAAAGAGATTATCGAATTGCAGAAAAAGCCAGTCTCAGAACCTTTCAGATAACATTTATAGTTCAGGGTTTTCTGTATGCGACTCTTGGAATTTTGAACATTCAGCTGCCAGCGCAGCCGGTAATAGGAGCTCTTTTTGCGATCACAGGATTTTCCTATATGGGATTCTTTTACTGGTACAGAAGAAATATGTAAAAGAGGAATGGTTATGAAAAATAATATCAAAGTCTGGCGTGCTAAAAAAGATATTACCCAGGAAGAATTGGCCAAAAGAGTAGGTGTCACCAGACAGACCATCAATGCCATCGAAAGAGGAAAATATGATCCAAGTCTGGAACTGGCTTTTGGTCTTGCCAGCTTTTTTGAATGTAGAATAGAAGATATTTTTTCTTATGAGAAATAAAATAACAGATAGAGCCCATGAAATAGTGCCCATGCAAAATAGAGACCCGGATACTCACAAAATTTGAACTCGGAATACAAATATGCCAGATAATAAGTTACAAAAGAATATTGAGGGTTATGAATCCTCAAAAACTAAAATTTAAGGATTATAAAGCATTAATTTTCCAAATATACATCTCTAAAGTTTTAATATGAAATACAACGCTTAAGTTGAGCTAAAAAAGTAAGTATGCTTTTATGTTTAAACCCGAATACTGCACCTGCCGTCAGGGACACCCGAACAGCACCCTCCCATCCAGAACAAAAAAGCTAAAAAAGTACTGCACAATCCCCGTGCTGTACGATTGAAACACATCACAACATCGACCTGCAAAACAACCGCTGCCGGGTGTTCCTGAAAGGAACATCCCCTTTCTATCGGGAAGGGCTTTTTTAACAGAATCGGAAACATTAGAAACATTAGAAACATTAGAAACATTAGAAACATTAGAAACATTAGAAACATTAGAAATATCGGAAACATTAGAAACATTAGAAACATTAGAGACGGTGAGACAGAAAATGCGTGATGACCTGGAAGAGAAACTGACGGGGGAGAAAATGCATGAAGAAAAACTGCTAATCCTTCCGCTTTCCGAAGATTCCAGGAAAATTGCCCGGATCCTTTCGAACGAGACCTCGACCAGGGTCCTGAAACTTCTGGAGAGAAGGTGCATGTCAGCAGGCGATATTGCGGAGGAACTTGACGTGCGCCTGAACACTCTCAAATACAACCTTGACTCTCTCCTCGAAGTCGGACTTATCAGGGTAAGGCAGGTAAAGTGGAGCCGGAAGGGAAGAGAGATAAAGATCTACGAAGCCGTAGAAAAAGTAATCATCCTCCTTCCGGGGAATAAAAATCCAGATCTATCTTTCCTTTTTACAACGCTCAGGCAGCAGAAACCGGAAGGTTTCAACAGGTTAGAAATCCATGGAGAATGTACCTGAACAGAGAAGTTACCCGGGCAGAGAAGTTACCCGGGCAGAGAAGTTACCTGAAAAGATCCGGGTCTCTTGCACACTGCCTTTAAGAACGCTTTCAAAAAATACCCTGAAATACGGGCAAATATTAAAATATAAGAAAACAAATGAAAAATGTCTCTCAAGCTTTTCAATTTTCTTCCCGGAGGACGTGAACCCGCATGAAATTCAAGTATTTAATCCTGCTTCTTATCCTGGCGGGAATGGTCACTATAACCGGCTGTGTGGACGCGGAAGCGCAGCCCTTTACCTATAAAGCTCCCACAAACCTGTACAGGACCATCTTTTACCCGTATGTGGGACTCCTGAGCCAGGAAGGTCCCGGAATTCAGGGAGGATATCAGTCCCCTGATTCTTCATGCACTGAATGGCCGCCTTCCGGAGATTTCAATCCCGAAAATCTTTTGCAGGTATCTCCCAGGCCCTTGAGGGATGCAACAGCCCTTCTCGACAGCAATATCGAAAAAGCGGAAGATATTGCCATGCGGATTGAGTTAGGGCTTAAGTACTTTCAGGCAGATGGGCGGGACATCGGCAGGCTGCAGGAGCTCTTTGAGGAATACACCCGCCTGATCGAAGAGGCTAAACAGTACAGGGAACTTGCAGATTCGGCTGCCGGAGAAGAAAACAATTACGAAACCCGGAAGGAATATCTGGTCCGCTCCCAGGAAAGCATGATGCAGGCAAACCTTGTGCTGAAGGAAATATTTGCAGAATTCCAGCACCTGATGCCGGGAAGCGCAAGAATTAACGAAACAGACAGGCTCAGTGCCGAAGGGAGTGGAAAAGCAGTCCTTTCGGGCAGTTTCACCCTCAATATGCACCTTGAAAACGGAGTACTGGCTATACTGGAGCTTTCCCCTGACTCTGCAGTCTACATAAAAGGAGATTACAGGTTTGAAGAGCAGACAGACGGCCCCCATACAGTTTTACTCTACTATATAAACTCGGCTGACATTGAAATTCCGGGTTCCCGAAAAGCGGTTTTGCTCAACGCCGAAAACATATCCCTTACTGCAAGCGAAGGGAAAGGACAGGCAACATTCTTCGGAAACGGCACATATACCATTGAAGATGCCAGCGGGATGAAGGAAGAAGAAAAAAAATGGGCAAACTCCCCGGCTGGGATGGATATCATGAATACCAGACAGGGACCCGATAGAATGCCTCCCACCGGGCTGAGGGACGGAAGGACCGGAATGCACCTAATAGACCAGGGTCATACTTCCCGGTGAACAGCCAGCGAAAAAAACAGCAAAAGCCAGAAAAAACCAGCAGAGCAAAAAAGGTTAAAAGGATAAGGATAAGCTATAATCCAGACCAGAATCCCGAGTTTCCTGATTACCATGAATTTGAGGTTTTACATCTTCTGCATTGCCGCCGCACTTATGCTTACAGCTCCTGCTGCGGCAGCAGACAGCCCCGCCACAATCCACGGGGTAGTTTACGGCTGGGACACCTTCGAACCCCTGGACAACGCCGTGGTCGAGGTGAACTCCACACCCTCCCAGTCCATGGTGGCAAAATACGGCATCTATTCCTTTGAACTGGCTCCCGGAGCTTATACCATCAAAGCCAGCTACTACCAGAACGGCACCCTCAGCTACTCGGCAGAAGAACCCATAACGGTTGAAAGCGAAGGCAACTACGTCCTCGACCTCCTCCTCCTCCCCGTCTATTCCGAAGAACTTATGGACAGCCAATCGTCCGGCACAGGTGAATTGTCCGAAATCCCGGTAACTGATGCCGAAAGCCAATCATCAGGTTTAGGGACTGCAGAACCGGATTCAGCTTCTGAATCAGAACCGGATTCAGAATCGGAAACAGAATCTAATTCAGAATCGGAATCAGAAGCGGACACAGAAGAAGACGGAATTTCAGCCAGTGAAAGTGCAGCTTCGGCTTCTTCATCTCTGAATACAACTCACCTGCTTGCAGCCTTCATGCTCGTTCTCCTGCTTGTCGGAGGATACCAGTTCTCCCTGAAGCAGAAAAGCGGAGAGAAAAAACCGGCGGCAGAAGAAAAAGCAGGGGAAAAACAGATCCATACAAAGGTTTCAGTAGCGTCCCCCGAGCCTGAAGCAGTGGAAAAGCCAGCAACAGAGTTAACAAAAGGACCAGTAGCAAAGTCAACTGCGGAGCCAGCAACAGAGCCGGAAGTAGATCCAATAGCAGAGCAGGCAGCGGAACCGGAAGTAGAATCGGCAGTAGAACCAGAATCCGAAATTCCTGAAAATACTGAAGGATCGGCTGAAGAAACCGGCGAAGAATCAGCCGGGGAACCAGAAGAAAAAGAAGATACCTCGACCCCGAAAAAGAAGATACCTCTCCCTGCCGACCTTCAGGAAGTCATGGACATAATCCGGGGTCAGGGCGGCAGGATCACGCAAAAGGAGCTTCGCAGCAGGCTGAAGTACTCGGAAGGGAAAGTTAGCCTCATGCTCACGGACCTTGAGAGGAGAGGGCTGGTCGAGAAGTTTAAAAGAGGAAGAGGGAACGTGATTATAATTAAGGAAGAGGAACGTTAAGGTCTTTATTTTACAGGTTTCCCTCCAAACTTATCTAAATTTGAATATCCGCAAGCCTTAATGAAACGTGATTCTTGTAAAAATTCGTGAAAAGCGATGAAAAAGTACTGAAAAACTGCTTAAAAATGGATCGGTCGAAATCCTGTAATATTACTTAAAATGGCCCGGGTTTTTGTGACAGGATTTAATGATGATTCCGATCCGGGAATTTTCTTTCTTATTGTAGACAACAAGAGCCCTCACCGCCCGCAAGGCGGGCGGCCTTTCCTATGGATCTGGAAAAAGGTGTTTTCAAAATAAATTGCCATTACTGGCTTTTACTTTTATTCAACTCACCTCACGCCAATATTCTGACTTAAACTGTAATTGCCGAGTCCATGTCTAATTCCTGAATTCAGATCTAATTTTTATATTTCCTGAAAGCTTAAATTGATTGTGGATTTCTACTAATGCAGAATAGAAGATGTGAGTGCCTTTAATTTAGAATAGAGAAACTGTAAATTCAACCAGGCAGTTGACAAACAAAAACGAATTGCTGTTGCTCTTTTTATTTATTTCTCTATCTTTTTAATTAATTTTTGGAAAAGCCGGTCGTTTACGACGACCGGTGAGTGCGCCGGTACCTTAAAAGGCGCAAGAAAAGCGCTACCCCTTTCTGAGTCCTATCCAACAAGCCGTCCCCGGCTATGAGTAGATGCGCCATATTTGGACTTTTAAACTTTACCATGGCTCTAATTTTATTTTTGTGGCTTATTAAAGAATAAATAGTCCAAAAAACCCCAAAAAAAGCTTCATTGCTAAATATAATTCCCAAAATTCCTCTTTTCCGCTAAGTATGCTTTTATTATTAAATGCCAATGAGGGGGTTGACTGCCTCGAACATCCCTCCTGCGCAGTCAGTAAGAAACTCCACCCAACCAAACCATCGGTGAGTCACCAACTACCTCGGCAGGTGGCTCATCCTGGTAGGAAAGCAGGATAAGAAACCATGCTGTCTCCAAGGCTATCTCCACAAAATGAAGGCAGAAGGGAATGAGGAGACGGTCGAAGAAAAGAACAAACCCCTAGCATAAACGAAACACCTGGAAGCCAGAATGAGGCACCTTCCACCTCGCAGGTGCCTCTCCAATTTACAATTCATCAATTCATCAACTCACGATAAACTTCCGTTACCTGGATTCGAAAAAGCAGGTTCACAACGTTTTGAGGTTTAATATTATGCTCATGGAAATTGCAGACACATTGAAAACAACACTGGATCCCAGAAAAGCACTAGATTCCCTGAGAGGAGATTCAGATCCGGACAGCGGTTTTGAAGGTCCGGATAACAGTTCGGGTCATGATCCGGAAAACGGTTCAGAAAATAGTTCGGGAAATGATTCTGGCTCTGAGCCAAATGGGGAGCGCATCGAAAACTCGGACGCGACCAAAACTTCCCGGGACGGAAAAAATCCCCTTATCAAGCTTACCGATGTCTGGAAGATCTACCAGATGGGCGAAGTGGAATTTGCAGCCCTGAAGGGGATTGACCTTGATATCTACGAAGGGGAATTCGTGGTTGTGCTGGGACCCAGCGGGAGTGGGAAAAGTACGCTTATGAACCTGCTCGGCTGCCTGGACGTCCCTTCCAGGGGAACTGTTTTGCTGAACTCCCGGGACATTTCCAGGATGGAAGAATCGGAACTTGCCCAGATTCGGGGACAGATGATCGGCTTCATTTTCCAGAGCTTCAATTTGATCCCCACCCTGAATACCCTGGAAAACGTGACCCTGCCCCTTGAGTTCCAGGAAGAAAACCCTGGTAGGGCGCGGGAAAGGGCCGAGTACCTGCTCGATGTCGTCGGGCTTTCGGACAAGCATCACAACCTTCCTTCCCAGCTTTCAGGAGGGCAGCGGCAGAGGGTGGCAATAGCCCGCTCCCTGGCAGTAAACCCGCCTGTGCTCCTGGCAGATGAGCCCACAGGGAACCTGGACAGCAAGACCGGGAACTATATCCTTGAGTTTTTGGACGAGCTGCACCGGAAGGAAGGCAAGACGATCATCATTGTAACCCATGACATGACCCCTGTCCAGTACGCGACAAGGGTCGTACACATCAAAGACGGTGAAATTGAAGATATCGAAGAAATTGAAGGAAATTATTGCAAGTTGTAATAAAAACTTTAAAAATTTTCAAAATATAAAATTTTCAAAATATAAAATTTTCAAAATATAAAATTTTCAAAATATAAAATTTTCAAAATATAGAAGATTTTAAAACAGAATATGATTTGCGATGGAGAAAACCTCATGAAAAAGCTCTCTTTACTGATGATATTGCTGGTGCTTTCGGCAATTGTACCCCTGAATACCGGGACAGCCCTGGCTTCCACCGGATTGATAGATTCGGCTTCGGTCCAGGTCGACCTGACAAAACAGAACCCTGACGCTGCCCGCCCTGGAGAAACGGTGGAACTCACTTTCAGCGTACAGAACGACGGCTACGATGACCTGACGGATATAGTTGTTGAAGTCGAGCCTGAATATCCCTTCACCGCGATTTCCGGAGAAGCGCTTGAAAAAGAGATCGCCTACCTGGATGCCCGCCAGGACGATGACGACGCAGCCGTCCTGAAGTTCAAGCTCATGACCGACGCCGACGCTTCCGAAGGCACCTACGAGCTTGATGTGACCACCACTGCCACGAGTGATGAAAAAACCGTTACAACCACCAAAACTATCCTGCTTGAGGTCAGGGGCAAGGAATACGCCCAGATCGTGACCATCAACAAGGCAAACATCGACCTGGCGACGGAAGAGCCCCTTGAGTTCATCATCACAAATACCGGAAACTCTCCCCTGAAAAATATGGTCATTTCCTGGGAAGACCCAGAAGGCGTAATCCTGCCGGTCTACTCGGACAATACAAAGTATATCAAGTACCTCGAAGCCGATGAGTCCGTAACCGTTGCCTACACGGTCATGGCAGACGTCAATGCCGAACCCGGGCTCTACACCCTTAACGTAAACCTGACCTTTGAAGACTATGATTCCAACATCAACACCATTGAGACCACAGCCGGGCTCTTTGTGGGCGGGGAAACCGATTTCGACGTATCCTTCTCGGAAAGCGACGCCGGGGAAATCTCCCTTTCAGTAGCAAATGTGGGAAACAACCAGGCATATTCCGTGAAAGTATCGATCCCTGAACAGGAAAACTTCAGGACAAGCGGCAGTTCCTCGACCATTGTGGGAAACCTTGAGAAAGGAGACTACACCATCGCGTCTTTCGATGTCATGAGCACACAGGCATCAGCTGAGGGATCCGAAGAAGCCACTGAGGGCGGGACAGCAAGAGCTGCAGGTTCAGGCAGCCGCCCGTCCCTGGAAGTCCAGATTGAGTACACCGATTCAAAAGGAGAACGGATCACGGTCCTGAAGGACGTCCAGGTCGAGATGACAACTCCCACAGGAAGCAGCACGGGAAGCGGCACCGGACCTATGGGAAGAGGAGCACAAACAAGCAGCGGGACAAGCTCATACGTCTACTATGCCCTGGTAATTGTAGTTGCAGGTGCGGGAGTCTTCCTCTACCGCAGGCAGAAGCAGGGAAAGAAAGGCTCCGAAGAAAAGGAAGCCGGGAAAGGAAAATACAGTTTCGGTATCCTGAACAGGTGAACTATGTTACGGAAAAATGAAACGAAAAAATGAAACGGAAAATGAAACGGAAAATTGAACGTAACCATGAAAGCCAGTAAAAACCGGAGGGATGCGCAATGAGAAACGCAACCTACGTTAAAATGGCCCTTAACATGCTCCTGCACAGCAAATTGCGGAGCTGGCTGACCATCATCGGGATCGTCATAGGGGTAGGGGCCGTAGTCGGGATTATCTCCCTCGGTGATTCCATGGAGGCCCAGGTCCAGAACAGGCTTGCCGATATGGACCTTACGAGCATCACCATAACGCCCGGGTACTCAGGTGCCCAGTCCCGGATGCCCGGACCCGGGGGTGGAGGAGGGGGTGATTCCTCATCCACAGACTCCGAACTGACCGACGACGACGTCGACGCGCTGCAGGGAATAGACGGCGTGCTGTACGTTGACACCCGGATTTCAGGGAGTGAAGAAGTGGACTACGCCGGAGAAACAGCGACTCTTTCCATCACTGGAGTGGACCCCCAGGTCTGGCAGTACATGAACACCCTGGAAGTAGAGTCAGGAAGGCTGCTTGAACCCGCCGATAATAACGTAGCAGTCATAGGAAGCAGTATTGCCACGGAAATTTTTGACCAGGAAATCGGAGTCAACCAGGTGGTGGCGGTCAACGGCAAGTCCGTGCGAGTTGTCGGGATCCTGGAAGAAGAAGGCGGCGGGGACGACAGGAAAATCTACATGCCGATTGATTCGGCAGTCGACCTGATTGAAGATGCGGAAGAAGATGTATTCGATTCCATAGTGGTCAAGGTAGAAGATGAAGACCTCGTGGAACCCACAATTGAGGAAATCGAAGAGAGGCTAATGATCTCCCGCCAGATCCACCAGGAAAAAGACAGGGACTTTAGCGTATCATCCTCGCTGTCCATGGCCGAATCCGTAACCGAAATGACCAGTTCCATGACCCTCTTCCTGGGAGCAATTGCAGCCGTATCCCTGCTTGTAGGAGCCGTCGGGATTGCAAACACGATGTTTACCTCGGTCCTGGAAAAGACAAAGGAAATCGGCACAATGAAAGCCATAGGAGCCAAAAACCGGGACATCCTGTTGATCTTTGTCGTTAACTCTGCGATGGTCGGATTCGTAGGAGGGGTTTTTGGAGTCATGCTTGGAGCTTGTGTCTCAGCCCTTTTCCCCTACCTGGGCGTGAGCATAATGAGAACAGGAGGCGATACCGGAATTTCACTTTCCCCTGACCTGATGCTTTTCGGGCTTTCCATCGCTATCTTCATCGGAATAGTTTCGGGAGCATTCCCTGCGTACAGGGCTTCGAAACTGAAACCCGTGGACGCCCTGAGGTACGAATGACCTGGAAAGATAGGGTTTGAAAAGATAGGATTTGAAAAGTACAGGAGGTAGGAATAGGCATGAAAAAAGTCTCTATTGCTCTCTCAACATCCCTGCTGTTACTGGCGGTATTGACAGTTTCTGCCTGTACCGGCGGAATGCTTGGAGTAGGAGATACCGGAGAAGGTTTCGGAAATGACCCGGAAACCGGACTTGGGGCTGAATATGGAGCAATCTACGGAAGGCTCTGCACCGAAGCCCGGAACGCGGCGATGCAGCACAGCAACTTGATATTCTTCATCGGAAGCTGGAGAGGAAGCGAATCAGGGCCCGGAACCATGCAGGTCCGTGGAGATCCGGCGGGGTTCACATTCCCCGCACCAGCAGGGAACGGAAACACTCCGGGAAACATCTGCCCTGCCTCCGAAAACGGACAAAACAGCCAGCAGCAAAACAGCCAGTATCAGCCTTTCTTCGAGAGAGAAAGCCTGAAAAACAGGGAAATGCTTGACCGGGAAGAGCTGGACCGTTTCCTGGAAGAACAAAACCAGAAAAAGAACCAGAATCAGGGCCCGAACTGGAATCAGAGCTTCCAGCAGGAAGAAGGAGCTTACTACCAGGCCTATGTTACCCCTGATTCGAATGCGGTGAAAAACTATCTTGAAGAAAATGAGCTTGACGAAAAATACGAAATCTACGAAGCAGCTTTTTCCTGGACCTGGGTTTCCGATGAAGCCCTGCACGGCGCGGAAGAGAAATGGCTGACCCCGGCTGAGTTCCTGGAAGAAACTCCGGACTATGCCGAAAACCCGGTCTCAGGCGAACCTGTAAGCGACTGCGAAGAACAGGCACATGCCCTTGCTTCCCTCCTGATCGCGTCAGGGGAATATAACGAGAGCAGCGTAAGAGTAGCCATAGGAGAAGTCAATTTCGGAGAAGCCTCAGGCGGGCACGCCTGGGTTGAGGTCTATGAGGACGGTGCCTGGTTCCCCCTGGACGCAACCGGCGGGCCTTACTATGATGACGAAAGTTCCGAACTGCTTTCGGTGGATGTGTCGGAAATCGATTATGAGGAGTACCGTGATAGTTCGTACCCGGTTGTTGAAGTCTGGTACTACTACAACAACGAGTACTTCGTTGACCTGGGTACCCAGAGAGGCGACGCCCCAATTTCCTGGCAAAAACTCCCTGAGAGTTACCAGGAAAACACGCAAACCCGGGGAATCCGGAATTCCCGGCTGCACTGAAACCCCGAATCGGAATTTTGGGCCAGCTGGAGGTCTAAGGAGTCCAGGTCTAAGGAGTCCCTGACCTGGATTTTCCAGCTGTATTCCACTTGAACCGGAAAACAGTTTTTCAATTAGATGCCAAAGGGCGCTTCCACCAGCTTGCCTGGCGGCCCTCACCAAAAAGAAAAAAGAGAGATTGAAAAGAATATTTACAGATTGTACAGGTTTCTATTTTTATTTGATTCACGTCTTTTTTAGACTTTTTTGTATTTCCCAATCATTTTCTTTCCTCATTTTCATTATGGAAAGGCCGGCCGCCCCTGGCGCCCGGAGACAATAACGGCATGAAATATCACGGTTGCACCGATAACAATCACAAATTCAGAACCAGCCATTATTTTTAGCCATAAACATCAACTGGATAACGCAGAGAAACCAAAAACAAAGAAAAGAAGGAAAGAAAACAAAAACCTGTCCGTTACCTTCCCCCTTGCCTTTTATTTACCTGCCTGCCTCCGGATTCCGAACCTTTTTCAGGGCACGGTGGGACATGTGCAGGTATTCGGGTTCCCCGTCCTCCCCCGGGACCAGTATGAATTCCAGCGGCTGGCCTGAGTAGGGGTTGGTTGCTAAGAAGCGGTTTTCCCCGATTTTTTTAACCGGTGCCTCAAGTTCGCCAATTTTCAAGAATAGCTCGTCATCTTTTATGACAATATCCAGGTAGAGTTCGGGAGAATTGTAATAGTGGCCCGCATAAGCGCTCATCTCCTCCTCACTCATTCCTTCATCGGCAATGGAATCATCACCCATCCCGTCATCGGTTACGGGAAGCGAAACGTTTGCCTCCGAACCTGCCGCCATTTCAGCTTCCGGGGGCAGGAAGAATTCCATTGCTTTTTCAGTGCTTTTCGGGAACTTTGTGCCGTAGGTGTTGCTCAGGATGATTACTGCAAAGCGGTGCTCGGGGACCATAAGGAACTGGCAGGTAAAGCCTTCCATGCCTCCGGGGTGCTCGACCACCCGCATGCCTCGTGAGTCGTGGATAAAGAGACCGTAGCCGTAACTTCCATTATCATAGCTGCTTATGACGGGGCTGTAAGGAGTGGAGAGTTTGCTTATCACTGAAGGGGAAAGGACCTGTTTTCCTTCAAGCTTGCCCTCGTTCATGAAAGCGATTGCAAATCGGGAGAGCTCTTTTACGTTTGAGAACATGAAGCCTGCAGGCCAGTTCCCTGTGTTGTCAGTGTAGGGCCTTATCACGGCAGGGCTTCCGTCCGGGAGGATGTAATGCCCCTGGGCCAGGGGATAGGTCATTGCCTCGGTCGGGCGAAAAGTTGAGCGGTTCATACCCAGGGGCAGGAAGAGGGACTCTTTTACCAGGTCAGCGTACGGCTTATCCCCTGCCTCTTCTGCCACAAGCCCGGCAAGGGCATACCCGGGATTAGAGTAGGAAAAGATCTCGCCAGGTCTGGTGAAGAAGAGGGAGTCGTCAAAAGCCCTTACTTCTTCGGAAAGTGCGGACTCGTTGTGGCTACCGTACGAGCTTGCTTCGTCCCGCAGGCCTGCCGTATGGATCAGTAGCTGATGCGCCGTCACCTGCGAGAGCCCGGGGTTGAGACCCTCTACATAGCCGCCTATGGGCTCATTGAGCTCAAGCTTCCCGTCCCCGGCAAGCATTACCAGGGTTGCGGCAGTATACATCTTGGTTGTTGAACCTATGCGAAAGAGAGTATCCGGGGTAACTGGATCTCCGGTTTCGACATTTGAAACCCCGAAACCTCTGGCAAAAACGATTTTATCGCCGCTTACAACAGCCACGGCAGCTCCCGGGGTATGCGTTTCATTCATTTCTTCAAGGACTACTGTTTCCAGCTTGTCAAACCTCTTATAGGTCGGGGCATTTGCCTCTTTTGCAGTTCCCCCGTCAAGCAAATCTGAAGAATTCTCCTCATTTCCAACTTCAGTACAGCCCGAACCCAGGAGAATGAACACCAGAACAAAAATTAAACAGAATAATTTAAAAGCTTTCATATTTCAAGCATCCTCTTTCATATTTCAAGCATCCCTCTTCCAGATCAGGTATCTCCTGTAGGTAAGGCGTAATAGCTAAAAAGCTGTGAAGTTACAAATAAAATTTACATATACATATAAAAATTATTATTGTTATTATTATTCTTAACATCCTGCTATTTTATTTTTACTCAGGGAACACGCCCTAAACATTCTCATATTTCTCAAGGTTTTACCATTTTCACCGCTTATATATAGTTTCGAAAAAAAAACTTTTTTATTTATTTTCTAGTCAGGCCACAAAACGCGAATCAGGCATAGATGTATATATAAATTTGACAAAAATATAAGTAAGAAAAATAAATAATTGAAAATATAAAGAATATCATTTATTTCTGGCCGAGGTTTGAGGTTGATCTTTGAAAAAGTACCCATCCATATGTTTGAGAACTTCCATAATATATTTAGTGGAAGTACTGAAAAAACTTTTAATATTTGTAAGGAATGCGGGGGCGCATGCGAACATAACAAGATCGGGACCTTACTTCCCGGAGAAAAAGATTATATGGCCTCGGAACTGGGCATAAGCGTCTCAAAATTTAAGGCCCGATACCTGGATATCGTGGAAATGGACGACGGGACCCGAATCGATGTATTGAAATTAGGAAAGTTGTGCCCTTTTTTGAATAAAGAAACTTACGAGTGCGAATGTCGGGAATTCAAGCCCATCCTCTGCAAGATATATCCTGTTGTTTTCAAAGTTGAAGATGAAGGAGTTAATTTCATAGTAGACAGCTGGTGTCATCTGTCGGAAAAAGAAGAATGCAGGAGTTATTTCGAAACTGCAATACCCCTTTTCTCAGACCTTCCTGTTCCTGCAGAGTGGTTCAGCTACGTAGCAAGTTACGATGACCTTTGCTTTGACTATGACCAGCTCAAAAAACACAGGAGAGGCAAAAAACCCTGTGAAGTGTTTTCCCTGCAAGAACTGCTGGACCTTCAGATAGATGATTCCGAAACTGAAAGACTGCATATCTATTCCAAAACGGAAACCGAAGAATTCATGATTTAACTTGTATCCATAGTCCCGAATGAAAATATTTACACGTAATTTAAACCACGGAAGACACGGAAAGCACGGAAGGAATGCACCCTATTTCCTTTCCTTTCCTTTCCTTTCCTGTCCTTTCCTGTCCTTTCCTGTCCTTTCCTGTCCTTTCTTTTCTTTCCCTTCCTCTATTCCGTGTTTTCCACGCTTTCTGTAGTTAAACACTCACTTGAGAGTGGAGAAAGAATTTGGGGCATTGACTATAAGAAAAGAGAACTCTCTTCAGAAAATGAAACATTGGTAAAAACATTTTTCTCCTGCACGAACCGGAGTGGAGAATAAAGGAAAAAGTGGGAAATAAAGGAAAAAGTGGGAAATAAAGGAAAAAGTGGTGCTCCCTCACTTTTCGGTTGATATTGTTTTCGTTAGTCTAGGAACTTGTTTGTCCGGGAAAACTTCAATTTGAGTGATCTCACATGACCCTGTAAACCGTTTTTTTCCGCGAAGAGATTCGAAAGCCTCCACCAGCTTGCCTGGCGGCCCTCACAAAAAATAGAGGTGCTAAAAAAAGTAAAAAAAATAAAAATTAATGTTCTTTTATTTGTGTTTAAAATTCTCGGTTTTGTCTTTTTCTTCTATTTTATCTTTTTAAACTCTTATTTTGTAAATGCCGGGCTCCTTCGTCGCCCGTGGACAAGAACGACGTGATACAGATACTTATGGTTGTACGGGATCTCGGTCCTGAATTTAGAGCCAGCCATTGCTTTCATTCGACTTAATTACATCAACTGAATAATGCAGGACTATCAAAAAAGTGGGAAATAAAGAAAAAATGGGAAATTAAAAAACAAGGAGTGTAGAACAGAGCAGCTCCACCTCAGTCCTTTTCATCTCCCTGCTGTGCTTCATCATCAGTGGTGGTTCCTTTTTTGCCGTTTATGGGCAATGTAAAAGCAAAGGTGCTTCCTTCTTCTGCCTTGCTCCTGAACCATACATTCCCGCCGTGGAGCTGGACAATCTGCTTCACCAGGGAAAGGCCAAGCCCGGTACCCTGGAACTTTTTGGAGGTGAAGGGATCTATCTGGCTGAAAGGTTTGAAGAGTTTTTTCTGATCCTTTTCCTCGATTCCGATTCCGGTGTCCTTGACCATTATTTCCACCATTTCCCCTTTCCTTTTCACCTCGACCTTTACAAGTCCGTTTTCGTTTGAAAATTTTATGGCGTTGTCCAGGAGATTATAGAGGACCTGCACAAAGCGGGCTTCATCCGCACGGATAGTATCAAGTTCGCTGTCCACATCGATTTCGATTTCGATATTTTTCCGGGAGGCGATGGGAGCCAGCAGGGACTTTACACTGCTAAGCTTACCTGCAAGCCCGAATTCACCGTATTTCAGCTCCATCTTTCCGGCTTCCACCTTTGAAAGGTCCAGGATGTCATTGATCAGGTTCAACAGGTGCTTTCCACTCCTGGAGATATTCCCTACGGACTTTAGCTGTTTTTCGTTCAGTTCCCCGAATACCTGCTCACCCAGGAGATCCGAGAAACCTATGATCGAGTTAAGAGGGGTTCGCAGTTCATGGCTCATGTTTGCCAGGAATTCGCTCTTGGTGAGATTTGCAGCCTCAGCAATCTGCTTTTCCTGGAAGAGTTTCTCGGCTTTCTTGCTTTCCGTAATGTCCCTCCAGGTTTCCAGGATGCCTATGATCTTTCCGGCGTCGTCTGTCACGGGAACAGCCTGGATTGACCACACAGTCCCGTCAGCAGCCGAAAGTTCCCCTGATTTTTTCTCTCCCCTTGCAAAGGCTTCTTCCAGGTGCAGGTGTTCAAAGGCCTGGCTGCTAACACCGGGAGCGGATCTCTGGGAAAGCCCGACCGCCTCTACAAGCCCCATATTCATGTGTTCAAGGGCAGCCTTATTAGCCCAGATGATTTTAAGGGCAGGGTCCACAAATACGACCAGTTCGTTAAGCGAGTCGAGAATGACCTTCTTCTCCCTTCCCTGGGCCTTGAGTTCCTGTTCCGCCAGGTCGATATCGTTTAACATCCCGTTGATCTCGCGGGACAGCCTGAATAGCTCATCATTGTCTTTGAGCTCGAGCCTTTTGGAAAGGTCTTTTTCAGCCCTGACCCTTGTTACGAAATCGTCAATGTCGGTTAACCTTGAAACAAAAAGACGGTCCAGGGCAAGTTTGACTCCGACCCCGGTCAAAAGCCCTGTCAGGAGCAGGAAAAAGTACATGTAGTCAAGGGTTTTCTTGCCGTGGGAATAAAGGTCCCTCGGGAAATCCGCCCTGATAATGAGGGCAGGTTCCCCTGCGATATCATTCAATTCAAAATAACCGGCGACCCTTTCCTCGCTGAGGGGTTCTACCATGATCCTCCCCGGGACCTCTGTAGCTTTTGAATACTCACTAACAAAGTCCGGAGGCATTTCCTCGTCCACCCTGTACATGAGCAGGGAAGAACAGGTAAGTTCTTTAAAAGATTCCAGAAGGCCGCTATCGAAGTACCTCCCGAAAATGAGGGTACCTCTAGCAGGCCCTTCATACCTTGTGGAGAGGATCGGGTGGCAGGCAATAAACATCGGCCCCTCCTCAAGTAAAACAAAGCCGCTTATCTCATCGTCCTCTTCTTCCGTAAGGAGAGTGCCATCTTCAATCAATTCCAGCAGTCCGACAGGTACGGACACCTCTTCCTCGGTCTCGATATCTATGGATTTTGCGTAGACAAGAGTCCCGGATTCGTTGACAAAAAGCATGAGGTTAACATCAATTCCTGCCAGGGTCTCGTTTTGCAGGTCTACGTCAATGTATTCCTGGTTCTGGTCTTTGACAAACTGGCAGGTGTCATCCCAGCAGGCCCAGTCCTGGACGCTATAATCAAGGTATCCCTGCTTTGTGGCAACAGCGTTCTGGACTCGCTCTACATTCTCCAGTGTATCCCTTGCTTCAAGTTCCAAAAAATTCGATAGCTGCATATTATGGGTAAATGTAAATGCGGCGGTTAACACTGCAAAAATCAAAAGAGTTATGATGAGCACTTTTTTACTGATATCCGTTCTGGACACCTCTAGGTGGCTTTAGGGTATTAGGTTAACCAGCAGGAATTAGTAGGGATGTTTGGGACCACACTGGCAATATTTATTATAAATGATGGAAAACTATATAATATTTATTAAAAGGCTGCCTTAAAATTCAAACCATTTCTACATTTAAATAGTAGACGTTGTTGATCTTCAGTTCAGACTGTAAATTAATATATTGGAATTGTTCACCCAATGAATAAAACCAAATACATTAGACATTATGGTTAAAATTTACACTTTAGACATTTAACTGTTTAATCTACGACATAGGAGTATACATTTTGCTCATTTCACCACCAAAATCATGTACATAAGGGTTTAATAACAGATTAGAAAAAATTGAAGACTGAAGTCAAAAACCAAAACTGAAGACAAAAACCAAAACTGAAGACAAAAACCAAAACTGAAGACAAAAACCAAAACTGAAGACAAAAAATGAAGTCAAAAGTTAAAAACGAGAACTGAAGACGGGTATTGCAAAAAAAGTAAAAGGAGATGTAAAAAACCGGGGCTCAAACGAGCTCGGCTTTTTCGATCTTCACTTCACTCGCAGGGCGGTCGTTGCGGCCGGTTTTTACTTTCCCGATCTTGTCAACCACGTCCATGCCTTCGACGACCTTCCCGAAGACCGGGTGCCCTTTGTTCAGGTGGTTGTTGTCAACCAGGTTGATGAAAAACTGGCTACCTCCGGTGTTGGGGCCTGCGTTTGCCATGGAGATGGTGCCCCTGTCATTCCGGTTGTTTTTGGTGAACTCATCCGGAATTTCATATCCCGGACCGCCCATGCCTGATCCTGTGGGGTCTCCGCCCTGGATCATGAAGCCGTCGATTACGCGGTGGAAAATAACACCGTCGTAGAAGCCCTCGCTTACGAGCTTTGCAAAGTTTCCTGCGGTTATCGGCATGTCGCCGTACAGTTCGATTGTGATGTCACCCATGTTGGTGTGCAAAATTGCTTTTTTTCCCTTCCATACAACCATTTTAATACCTCTGTCTGACTTTCTATTTTCTATTAGATGTTTTGTTTTTGTGTTTATTTTTCTTTTTTGTCGTTGTATTGCGCACCTTGCATGTAAATCCTTCGCCTCCCGAATTTCGCTTCGGGAGCACGAGGTTCGTTTCGCTCCGCTCAAGCGGACTAATTATGTTTTCTTTAATGTGAGCTACTTTCTGGAAACAGGTTAACTGTACCAGATTTCGGTTCCGTTAAAAAATGTTTCGGAATATCAGTATCTTTTTTTAAAAAAAGAAATATTGCACAGATATTTTACTTTTTTTAGATGTAGGATTGGGCAATTTTCCGTTTAACTTTGAAAAACACGTTCGGAAAGCAATCATATTCGATTGTTTAGATTTCGACTTCTATATCAGGCTGATAAAAATCATCCATCAGTCTTCCACTTGCGGCATTTTTAATTTTCTGGACTGAGAAGGATTTAATCCTACACTTTTTTAATGTGTTTGGCTTTTGACTCTCCGCAGTTCCGGTTGGGGTCGAATTTCTTGATCAAAAAATAATAATGTTGTTATCCCCGGAGGAATTGTCTCACTTTTATTTGTACAACAGATTAATAATTTTCTATCTGAAAATATCCAACTTAAATATTTCCATTTAACTTATGACAAATATTTCAATTAAATGGTTGCTTTTCTTCTTTTCAATATTATTGATAACTTTGGCACCCTCACATACTCATCTTTAGAAGTATGTTGGGGAAAACATGGTGTTTATGATAGGAATTATAGCTCCTGAAGTAGCTGTCGGGAAGCAAACATATTGAAAAAATTTCTGTGAATCCCCACCTTCATATAATGCTTTTTTCTGATTTTAATATAGCAAATAAATTTGAAATGAATGTTCAAAAATAGTGGTGGGGGCCGCTTGTATGGACAGGTTTCAGGCAATTTGCCTGTGTATAATGGCAGGAATCATAGCAACAGCAGCCGCATTTCCGGCATCGTCAGAAACTATTCCCGAAAACGGGACCGATTCTTTGGGAGTAGATGTGTTGGAAGTAAATGAATCGGAAACCGGGATACCGGAAACAAATATATCAAGTACCGCGCCTGAAATTAACTTTTCAAAAATTCTTGATCCGGGACTGGACCTGAATTTCCGCTTCCTTACATCGATGCTGGAACTTCTCGACCTGAACCTCAGGCTGATAAATGATACCCTGGATTCCAGGCTTGCCGAATATCCTTTCCTTGCTCCAACCCTTGAAGGGACCGGTTCCGGGGTTGCGGCGGTTGATTCGATGCTTGTGGTAATGGGCTCGGGACCCCAGGGAGTAAATGAAACAAATGTCAGCACGGATTCCATTAACGAAAGCTTTGAAAGGATAAACGAGAGCCTGGAATCCCCGGATTCAATGATCGAGCATGCAAACTCAACCCTGGGAGAAGCTAACACCACCACCCCGCTGATCCTCGAGATGTTTGAAAGCATAAAGGGGATGCTTTCGCTCTTCGGGTAAAGTACGCAGGGCATTTTGATAATCTAATTTACAGGACAAAAAACAAATGAACTTTAGAGCATATTTTTCGTCAAACGTGCCCGCAGCCCCTCACGTTATCGTTTTTATAAATATGATTGAAATATAGTTGAATACTCACGATAAATTTGCCAGAAATGACCCAATGTTTCCATTTTTAAAACATTATAATAATTATTCTTATTCAATCTATCAGATAATATTAACTATTTTTTTCAATACTCCAGTTTTATACTTTTATTTGCTGTTAAAATTTTCAGCAAATTAAGGCACTTAATTCTGAAATTCCCGGCTTAATAACCGAAAAATCCCCGTAAATTTCCAAAAACCTACTTTTTAATCCGTGCTCAAATCATTCCAAATATAATAAAGTTCTCCATAAAAATTGGATATATATAGCAGCTCCATCTGATTTTTTAGTAAGGACCGGTTCACGCAGGTCCGTGTGGTATAGAATAACAGGTGGTGCTGGACTGAAGAATTACCGGAGGCTTTACATCTAGGGGATATTTCTTGGAGCTTTTCTCGCAGCGGGCTCTCTCCTGGCTTCGTCGGGAGATATTTCGCTGGCCGATACGAGTGTCACGGACGCTTCCTTGACGCTGACTTCCGAAGAACAGAGCGCAGCAGGGCTCGCTTCGACTGAGATAAATTTAGCTGGAAGCAACCCGGTTGAAACGAGTTCGGTGGAAGCAAATTCCGCAGAGCTGAATTCAACGGAAAACGAAGAAGTCCCTGTGGAAGGGGCGTTCAATTTCATGGTTTCAATGCTCGAACTGGCGGAACTGAACACAAGGCTGATAAACTCAACCCTGAGCTCAAGGGTTTCGGACTACCCTTTCCTTGCCACAACCATCGAAGGCACGAGTGAAGGAGTCGAATACATGGACTCGGTACTCACGTACCTGGGCTCGGAGCAGCAGATCCTTGATGAAAGCAATTTCACGGATGAGTCATTTACTGACGCATTACGAGCAAACGAATCCATCAATGAATCATTCAATGATTCCATCAATGATTCCATCGTTCAAACTATAGTCAATAGCCTGGAACTGCTAAATGAAAGCCTTGAACCTCCACAGCAGATGATGGATGACGCAAACTCGACGCTGGGTTCGGAAGAGGAAACGACGGAGCTGATAGCTTCGATGTATGAGTCTGTGAAGCTGATGGTGTCAAAGGCAGAGTAAATTTTTTACTTTTTTAAGCCGGAGACTATTTTTTCAGAGTAATAAGAGCCGGGAAGATGTTTGGTAAAGGATTATGATTTAGATCATAATGATTATACTTCGTATTTTTTGCCACAAATATAACCCGCCAAAACAAGGAAAATTCGGGGGGGAAAGAGGAAAAGCCAGAGCAACCGGAATACCGCATTTCGCCGTTAATGTCCCGCGCCTTAGCGCGGCTTTTCCCTGACTGCTGTTTTATTGAAGATCTAAGTTTCAGGAGCTTAACCGGAATCAAATCCCTTTTAATTTTACTCCCTGAACCTTTCTACCCATTACAGGAACTATCTGTTTGAATTCTGCAATATCCGCTAAAACGAGCAAATCTGCAATATGGGGTGCAGTTTTTGCATCAGAACTTCGGTTATATACTTTTTTTGCTATTTTCATCAAATGATCTTCAAGAGAAATCCCGGGATAGTTTCTTGAAATTCTTGCACCAACCTTTACAGGGCCTTTGTTCGCATAAAGAAACGTTAATGCTTCTTCGAATCTCCAGATCTCGATGTATAATGGATTGCCAGATTCAAGCTTAAAGAGAATTTTGTCGTCAGGGTTTTTTTGAAAAAGCTGGTATTTTTGTCTTTTGTTTTCACCAAAGGCTTTGTTCCGTGGAGACTCCATCCACTGTCCCAAATTACTGTTTACGTAACTTTTTACGAGCTCGATTTTGTCAGTAATTTCTCTATCTCTCATCATATTTTTCTCCCGGCTATTTTGATATTTGCTATTTTGATTCAACGATGTATCATTGTTACTTTTTTTACAAAGATGCGATGTATTCAATACATTTTAAATTACCTAAACTTTTCGATGATTTACAGTTTTTTCTCTCCAGTTCCAAAACCTTTTTATATCAAGCACAATATCAAACACTGCTGTACACAAATATACAACAGTGATGTATAATGCACAGCAAAATCCAGCAGATCCTAGACACGACAAAAACCCGCATCAGGGCTTTTGAGCCTGAAATCGGACTCGAAGGGATGCCCGAATCTTTGCAGAGGCGGGACTTCCTTTCGGCGGTAGCGGCTGCCAGGGAAGAAGGCAGGGTTCCGGTGATTGCGGAGGTTAAGCCTGCTTCCCCGGGAAAAGCTTTCAGGGAGATCCTCCCGGAAGATGCTGCAAGGCTTGCGTGGGAAATGGAGGAGGCCGGAGCTGTTGCAATTTCAGTCCTTACCGAACCCGAGGTATTCCGGGGCTCTCTTGAAAACCTTGAGGCTGTCAGGAAAACCGTATACTTACCGGTCCTGAGAAAGGATTTCATCATTGACGGGCTCCAGCTTGAAGAAACCCAAAGCGATCTCCTCCTCCTGATCGCAGGGATCCTCGGGGAAAATCTCCTTGATTTCGTTGACCTCGCACTCAAAAAAGGGTTCGAGCCGCTGGTGGAAGTCCACAATTCCGAGGAACTTGAACTGGCTCTTGACACTCCTGCAAGGGTGATAGGGATCAATAACCGGAACCTTGAGACCCTGGAAATCAACCTTGAAACCACTGAAAAGCTTGCACCCCTGATCCGGGAATACGACCGGAAAAAAGGGACAAATCACGTAATCGTGAGCGAGAGCGGGATCCGTGGCCCGGATGACGTTTGCAGGGTAATCGATGGAGGGGCAGATGCGGTGCTGGTCGGGTCGGTAATAATGGAAAACGAATCGGTTTTTGAAAAAACGAAAGAACTTGTCAAGTGCCTTGCCTGGCGCTGCTAACTGCTTTTTTACCGGCTCTTCGGAGCCGGCACAGCTTATTGAGCACATTGAACAGCAAATTTCGGGTTTCAGGTTTGAAGGAATCCGGGGCTGCTTCAAATTTTACAAATTTGAAAATTTCTGAAAAATTTTCCGAATCATCAAAATACCGGAATCAAATCTCAAAATCAAATCAAAAGATCAACCGTGAGAAAAGACAAGGGAGTAATCGAATTGACAGGAAGCACAATTTCAGAATCACAGATTAAAAATCCGGGGCTGGGAAAACTCTCCGGCCAGGAAACAGGGGCAAAGGTACAGGCAAAAGCACAGGCAAAAGGAAAGTACGGCAGATACGGGGGCCAGTACGTCCCTGAAGTCCTGATGCCTGCCCTGGAAGAGCTGGTTGAAGGTTACGAGCGCTATAAAAAAGATCCTGAATTCCTGAAGGAACTGGACCACTACCTGAAGGATTTCGGGGGCAGGGAGACCCCTCTCTACCTTGCCCGGAACCTGAGCAAGAAATACGGGGCAAAAATCTACCTTAAGCGTGAAGACCTAGTGCATGGGGGAGCCCACAAGCTGAACAACGCGATCGGGCAGGCGATCCTTGCAAAGTACATGGGAAAGACCCGGCTCATTGCCGAGACAGGAGCAGGGCAGCACGGGACTGCGACTGCCATGGTGGGGGCGAACCTGGGCTTCGATACCGTGGTGTACATGGGAGCAAAAGACATCAAGCGCCAGCAGATGAACGCTTACAGGATGGAACTCATGGGCACCGAAGTCCGGCCTGTGGAGTCTGGGTCGCAGACCCTCAAGGACGCCATCAACGAGGCCCTCCGCGACTGGGTCACTAACGTGGAAAACACGCATTACCTGATCGGCTCGGTTGTTGGGCCGCACCCCTACCCCATGATAGTCAGGGACTTCCAGAGCGTGATCGGGCGCGAGATCAAAGCGCAGATCCTGGAAAAGGAAGGGCAGCTTCCGGACTCCCTGATTGCCTGCGCCGGGGGCGGGAGCAATGCAATGGGGATGTTCTATCCTTTCGTTGACGACAGGGACGTCCGGCTGATCGCCGTCGAAGCCGGGGGAAAAGCCCTGAAGTGCACGGAAAAGGCAGCCCTGCATTCGGCTTCCCTTTGTGTCGGGGAAGAAGGTGTCCTGCACGGGGCCCGGACAAAGGTGCTCCAGGACAAAAACGGGCAGATCCTGGAATCCGAGTCTATCTCGGCAGGGCTCGACTACTCGGGGGTCGGTCCCGAACTTGCCAACCTTGCAGACAGCGGGAGGGTCACTCCCCGCTACGTAACAGATGACGAAGCCCTGGAAGCCTTCCATGAGCTGAGCAGGCTTGAGGGAATCATCCCTGCCCTGGAATCCTCCCACGCTCTCGCCTACCTGAAGAAAGCCGCAGAAGCCGGGGAACTCGGGGAACTTGTGGTCTTGAACCTCTCGGGAAGAGGGGACAAGGACCTGGAAACGGTCTTCAGCAAGATGAAGGAGGCCTGAACGATGAGTTCCGAGATGAAAGCCGGGATGAAAGCTGGAATGAAAGCCGGGATGAAAGGCGGAATGAAAGCCGGGATGAAAGGCGGAATGAAAGCCGGGATGAAAGCTGGAATGAAAGCCGGGATGGAAACTGAGATGAAAACTGAACAGAGTTTCGGGATAAAAGCCGGAACCGGAAAACCGGGCATATCCGAAAAGTTTGCCGAACTGAAAGAAAGGGGAGAAGGAGCCCTGATCAGCTATGTGATGGCTGGAGACCCTTCCCCAGACGCAACCCGCGAGATCGTTGCTGCTCTTGCCAGAGGCGGGGCGGACATAATCGAACTTGGGCTGCCCTTCTCGGACCCGGTTGCCGATGGCCCCACAATCCAGGCGGCAGGGCAGCGGGCTCTTGCAGCCGGGATGGACACTGAAAGCTTTTTCGAGCTCGTTGAGGGGCTTGGAAGCGAAATTACCGGGGTCCCTCTTGTGTGCATGACCTACTACAACCTGGTATTGAGGTACGGGATTGAGAAATTCGTGGCAGCTTCGGCAAAAGCCGGGATCAGCGGGCTGATAATTCCGGACCTCCCCGTCGAAGAAGCTTCCGAGCTCAGGGAAAGCTGCGAGAGGCACGGGCTGGACCTGATTTTCCTGATTGCGCCCACCACAACCGGGGAAAGGGTGAGGAAAGTCCTGGAAAGGAGTTCGGGTTTTGTCTACCTGGTCTCAAGGCTCGGGGTCACAGGTACAAGCAGCGAAGTTTCGGGAGCAACAAAGGAACTGCTTGCCAGGGTGGAAACCGAGATCCACAAAGCTGTAGGGTTCGGGGTTTCAAACGGCAGCCAGGCTGCAGAGATCAGAAAAGCCGGAGCTGACGGTGTGATTGTTGGCTCGGCATTTGTCAAGATTATCGAATCGGGGAATAACGTGAACGAAAGGCTGGAAACCCTTGCAAGGGAGCTGAAAAACGGAATACTGGAAGCCGACAAATCAGAATAAAAAATCCGAAGAAAAAAGGAGTGGTGAAAAATGCAGGAAAAAATAGAGGGAGAAGTGAAGGAAAAAATGCAGGAAAAAGCGCAGGGCGAAATGCAGGAAAAAGAGCAGAGGGAGATGCAGGCTTATATAAAAAAGTTGCAGGAAGGCAGGGACCTCAGTCCCAAAGAAGCTGAGGACGCGCTCGTGCAGATCCTGAGCACGGCTGAAGACGAGGAAATCGGGGAATTCCTGCTGGCTCTCCGGGCAAAGGGAGAAAAGCCCGAAGAAATTGCGGGTTTTGTTAAGGGCATGAAAAAAGCCGCCAACACGATCCGGCCGGACCTGCCTTTCAGGCTAGTGGACGTTGTAGGGACCGGCGGGGATAAGCTGAACACGATCAATGTTTCCACAGCAGCCTCAATTATCACTGCTGCAGCAGGGGTCCCGGTGGCAAAGCACGGGAACAGGGCAGTCACCTCCATGGCAGGGAGTTCCGATGTACTCGACGCCCTGGGGATTAAGGTTGACCTTTCCCCCGAACTTGTCCAGAGGACCATTGAGGAAATCGGGATAGGCTTCATGTTTGCCCCGGTCTTCCACCCGGCAATGAAGCGAGTTGCAGGGGTCCGGAAGAAACTCGGGGTCAGGACGGTCTTCAACATCCTGGGGCCCCTGACCAATCCGGCAGGGGCAAAAGGGCAGGTCGTGGGAGTCTTTGATAAAAAGCTCTGCGAACCCCTTGCCTATGCCCTGAAGGAACTGGGATCCGAACACGCCCTTGTGGTGCACGGGGACGGCATGGACGAGATCTCGAACATAGGCGAGACCTTTGTTGCGGAACTGAAAAACGGGGAGGTCAAAACCTACACCCTCACCCCCGAGGCCCTGGGCATGCTCAGGGCAAAACCCGAAGACATTGAAGGCGGGTCTCCGAAAGAAAATGCCCGGGACCTGCTGTGCATCTTCAAGGGACAGAAAGGGCCCAAGCGGGACCTTGTGATCCTGAACACCGCCGCAGCCCTTTACGTCAGCGGGATCGTGGGCTCCATCCGGCAGGCAATCCCGATTGCCGAGGATGCCATTGACAGCGGGAAAGTAATGGTAAAGTTCAACCAGTTCAAAACTTTTACAGCCGAGCTTTACGAACAGGGCAAAAAGCAGAGTGCCCTCGGTGGAGAAGCATTCCTTCCTTCTTCAAGCACTCCTTCCTTAAGCCCCGCCTCCGGGGAAAAGGCATGAAAAGAAGCTTGAAAACCCCAAAGCTAAAAATCCGGCCAAAGACCCGGGTAAAGATCTGCGGGCTTCGTACCCCGGAAGATATCGATTTTGCGGAGCGGGCAGGAGCCGATGCAGTGGGTTTTATCACTGAGGTCCCTGTGGAAAGCCCGAGGAAACTGGACTCCGACACCGCTGCAGCCCTGGTCGAAAAGGTCCCTAAGTGCCTGGACTCCGTAATGGTCATCATGCCGGAAAATGCGGGCCAGGCCCTGGACCTGATAGAAAAAGTCAGGCCCGATATCGTGCAGGTCCATTCCGGGCTTCCCCTTCCCGAAATGGAAAAAGTAAGGGGAAATACGGATATCCCGATCATAAAAGCCCTCTCCGTGCCTGCAGGCCTGGGGGCTTCAAAACTCCGGAACCTTGCAGAGCGGCTCCTTGAGGAGGTCCGCAAGCTGGAAGAAAGCGGCTCTGTGGACTGTGTGCTCCTGGATTCGGGGCTTGCCGGGAAAAGCGGTGGGACCGGCTGCGTCCATGACTGGGCCCTGAGCCGGCAAGTTGCACAAGAATGCTGTCTTCCCCTGATCCTGGCAGGCGGGTTAAAACCCGAAAATGTGGGGGAGGCTATCAGGACCGTTTCCCCCTATGCGGTTGACACGGCCTCAGGGGTCGAAACTGCAGGAAAAAAAGACCCCGTGAAAATCCTGAAATTTATTGAGGAAGTGAGGTGTGCCGATGCTTTCCTTTGATCTTGAAAAAGAAGAATTTGAAAAGCTCGTCTCAGGGCTTGAAAAACCCGTCATCGTCCAGCTCCTGGCAAAAGTGGATTCAGCCCGGGTCCGAAACCTTACCCCCCTTCAGCTTTACCGGACCCTCCGAAGCCTGCAGGGCAGTGGAAAATCCCCGCGGAGCTGCCCGGAGGCTTACGCTTACCTGCTGGAATCCGTGGAAAAAGAAAAAACAAAGGCAAGGTACTCCTTTGTCGGAAGCGACCCGGACGCCGTACTGACCATAAAAGACAGGGAAATAAGCGTTGAACTCCTTAAGCCGGAAGCCTCCGGCCTTTTCGAGCAGATCCGCAAGGAAACCACGGATGTCTGCAAGCCTCTGGAAGCGGGAGAAAATATCATCAGGGCAGCAGTCCCACCCGAAAAAGACCTTTTTGACGCCCTTCGCCTTGCTTTTCCCACCGCAGACGGGGTAGGCTTTTTGAATGCTCAGCGTTTTGACAGGCAGACCTTCCTGGGAGGGGCAATCGGCTTTACAGCCTATGATGCGGTCTACGACAGCTGGGTAGAGGCCGAGAAAGGCTTTGAGTCTGACGTCCCCGAACTCCAGTACCTGCTGGTCTCCGGGACTTTTGTCTTCGACCACCTGACAGGAGATATCTACATCGCACTCACCCCCTTCGTAAGTCCCGGATCGGACCCGGAAACCCTTTACGGGCAGGCAGTTTCGGAGGCAGAAAAACTGTACACCCTGCTTGAAAAAGCAGCTGGTGAGGAAGAAGAGAGAGAGGAAGAAGAGGGAGAGGAAGAAGAGGGAGAGGAAGAACAAAAAGGAGGAGAAGAAAAATCAGGTTCGAATACAGGACCAGGTTCCCAATCAAATTCCGATCCTGCAATTTCACCCGATTCCAATCCTGCAATTTCACCCGAATCCGATCCTGCAATTTCACCCGAATCCGATCCGGTAATTCCATCTGCAGCCAGGACCTCCATTCCCGCTGTGGAAGAGGCGGATAGAGCCAGATTCGAAGCGTCGGTGCTCGAGGCTAAAGAGCACATTTTTGCCGGGGACATCTTCCAGGTGGTCCTTTCCCGGAAGCGGGAGTTTCAGCTTGAGCAGACCCCCTTTGAGCTTTACGGGCAGCTCCGGGCAATCAACCCGAGCCCTTACATGTACCTCTTTGAGTTCGGGGACCTAGCAATCGTCGGGGCAAGCCCCGAGACCCTGCTTACCGTCCACGAGCGGACCGTAATCACAAACCCGATAGCAGGCACCTGCCCCAGGGGAAAGACCGGAGCTGAAGATGAGGAACTGGCAGCCCGGATGCTCGGGGATGAAAAGGAAAGGGCCGAGCACGTGATGCTGGTGGACCTGGGGCGAAACGACGTCCGGATGGTTGCGGAAAGCGGCTCGGTAAAGGTTTCCGATTTCATGAAGGTCCTGAAATACTCCCATGTCCAGCATATCGAAAGTACGGTTTCGGGAAAACTCAGGCCCGAATGCGACCAGTTCGATGCCTTCAGGGCGGTCTTCCCCGCAGGGACCCTCTCCGGAGCCCCGAAAATCCGGGCAATGGAGATCATTTCCGAACTTGAGAATTCCCCAAGGGGCGTTTACGGAGGCGGAGTCGGCTACTACAGCTGGAACGGCGATGCGGACTTTGCAATCGTGATCCGGACCGTGCTTGTCCGGGGAAAGCTGGCTTCCGTACAGGCAGGAGCCGGCATTGTTGCGGATTCGGACCCGGCATACGAGTTCCGGGAAACCGAAAGGAAAATGTCTGCAATGCTCAGGGCTATAGAAGAAGGAGCCTGAAAAAGTCTTAGCTAAAAATATACTTAGCTAAAAATATACTTAGCTAAAAATATTCTTAGCTAAAAATATACTTAGCTAAAAATATACTTAGCTAAAAATATACTTAGCTAAAAATTTAGAAAAATACCCGGAGAAGGAGCAAAAGCCGTATTTTAAAAAAGGAGCTTGAGAGGAGGCATTATTGATGAAAGTGGTTTTCATAAACAACAGGGATTCCTTCGTATGGAACCTTGTGGATTACATTTCATATTTTGAAAAAGATACCGTGGTTCTTCCGAACACGGTCACTGTCGAGGAAGTAAGGGCTCTTGCTCCCGATGCGCTGGTAATTTCCCCTGGCCCGGGAAACCCCTCGGACCCGAAGGACATCGGGAGCTGCATAGATATCATCAGGGAACTGGGTCCGGAAATCCCCCTGCTCGGGGTCTGCCTTGGCCACCAGGCGATCAATTTCACATTCGGGGGGACGGTCAGGAGAAGCAAGGGAGGCCCGGTCCATGGGAAAAGTTCGAAGATCATGCACAGCGGGTCCTCGCTTTTCGGAAATATGGGGGAAACGTTTGAAGCCGGACGCTATCATTCCCTGGAGATAGGGGAGCCTGCACCCGGGCTTCGGATTACCGCCAGGGCAGAAGACGGGAGTATCATGGCAGTGGAGCATGAAAAATACCCGATATATGGCCTCCAGTTCCACCCGGAATCCGTGCTCACACCCAACGGGCTGAAAATAATTGAGAGTTTCCTGGAAATTGCCAGCGGATTTGAAAAAGAGAAGCTTGAAAATGAGAATTTTGAACAAGAAGAAATGAAACTCAAAGGATTGAATGAGAAAGTTAAGGAGAATATCGGAAAATCTGAAAAAAGCGGCGAGAAATTCGAAAGGAGGAACGAGATATTTGAAAGGAGGAACGAGAATTTAAAAGGAGATATAAAAATTTAAAAAGAGAACTGAAATTTAAAAGGAGATATAAAAATTTAAAAAGAGAACTTATATTTAAAAAAGAACAATGAGACATTTGAAACAAAGAACGAGAAATTGAAAATGTCTTATAACCTGCATTCCGCATTTTTAAGCGCATAACAGCCTCCCGATATTGAACTATGTGCTTAAATTATACGCACATGGTTTTTTTGAATTGGCTCCAAAATCGGCATCAATTGAGATCATATGATGCTTATATGCGCCTAAAAAGGCGGAAGTTAGGCTTATAAAAAAGTGAAAAAATAAAACCGGCTCTTAAAAACCGATCACGAGCTGTTCCATCCACCTGTGCAGCAGAAATAATTCCTTCTTGAAAATTCTCTTATTTTTCTTCTGCCTTATAGGGGTGCTGGTCTCGTATTATTATTCATCTTTATTTTCAGTTTCCCCGGCTTCGGTATCCTCGTTTTCGGCTTCCCCTTCGAAAAATTCTTCCTCGGTAAAAGCTTCATTGGCCTGATCCTGGTAACTGGAAGGCCTGAGGTCCTGATAACCTCCGAAGTTCTTGATGGTATCGTAGATAAGTTTGGGGTAGACTTCTATTTGCTGCCTGGAAACAAAGCCCTTTTCCTCCGAGGACTTTATGATTGCTTCACGGGCGGCCCTTGCTGCAGCTACGATTTCAGGCAATTCCTGTTCATTGGAAACAAAATCGATTTCTTCAAGAGCGAGGGTAGTCCAGAGAGTTACGACTTCCATTTTCTTTTCGACAGCCCCGATACCTATTAATTCAAGGACCTCAACTGCTCTTTTTGCAGGCAACTCTATTTTGAAATGGGCGCTTCCCTTTCCCACTTCCTGGACAGCTCTTGCAAGTGACCAGAGGGCATTGGAATAACTCTTTTCGATTGCCATTTCCGAAAGCTTTTTCAGGGCTTCTATTGCAGTAGTAGCAGGCTCTTCAAACCTCTTCTGGGCAGCTTTGGTGCCGATATTCCTTATGTATACGGCAACCATTTTGGATTCTTTCTCTAAATCCGCTTTAATAAGTTCTTCTCCCAGTTCTCTGAGATAGTCGATATTCTGGATAGCGTCATATTCGTTTCTCTCGCTGGCTGCCTTTATTCCTGCTTCTCCCAGTTCAATTGCCTTCTGTTCATTCATTGTGAACATATTTACACCCCTTTTAATCAAATAATGCTCGAGCAGTTAGATTTTGAATAATTATCCAATACCCTATATGCTTACTCTGATATTAGTCTTCCTATATTTTTAGAAATATAATCGGCATATCCGGGGCTAATGTCCCGAAAAAAACGTTTAAAACCTGAAAAAAGAGTTTAAATCCTTAATAAAGAAATTAAGTAACCGGAAAAGGGTAAAAAGGTATTTTTGTAAAAATAAAAAATCCTTAAAATACCTCTGAAAAGAAAGTTTTCGAAAAATCTTTCAAACTCGGATTTGAAAAATCAAAAATATCTTCTGAATATTGAAATATTTCCGAAAGATTATAACTAACCCTTACCGGACTTCGGCAAACTGACTGAAAATTTCTTCGTGCAACCTCCTGATTTCATCTGCATTCCTGCTCAGTTTTGAATACGGAACTTTTACGTCCAGAAAAGAGTCAAGCAGGCACTCGGCCGAAAGTACGGTATTTCCGAGGTAACCCGCTTCAGCGTTCCTCCTGACAGCTTCGATAGATATCGCCGCCTGAGCAGCTGCAAGTTTCAGCTTCTTCCGGGAGGAAAGTTTTCCGAGTTCTCCGATACAGTGGAGAGGAGTGCATGTTTCTTCACAAATTCTCCGCTCTTTAGACAGGACTTTCTTTTTCTTAAGCAGGGTCCAGTTCAGCGCAATCTGAGCGTCTTCCAGCAGGAGTTCAGCACTTATAACAGCGTTTTCAAGCCCAGCCCCTGCTGCGCTTTTTCCGACATCCCGGATCAACGAGGGGATATCAGCCTGGAAAGCTTCCGGGTTTTCTTCCCCGGAAAAAGTAGCAATTTCTTTCAGGAACGACTGGATGGTGATGGCGGCTTTTTCCATTCCCTTCCTGGCCGCCTCCTTTCCGACTTCTTTCAGGGTAGTAGCTACAAGCCTGAGAGCTATCGGCATTCCATTATGCGATGCCTTTTTTCCGAGAGCCGAAAGGGCGGATGCAACAGCTAATACCGCCTCTTCAACCCCTTTTCTAGCCGCTTCCTGTCCGATTCTTCCCAGTGAAACCGATGCATCAAGGAGACCTACTGTCATTCCCTCTCCAACCGCAACTTCACCGACGGTTTGTATGCAGGAGATCACCTTTTCTGTGCCCGTTTCCGGGAACCGCCCGACAAATTTGATTCCGAGATCACCCAGATCGTCGACCGCCCGGAGGAGCTGCACTTCATTCCTCACCCGAACCGCCGAGAACCCCAGGTCAAGCAGCCGGGCTTCTTCTGTTAAAGGCATACTTCACCTCCAATTCCGCAGCCGTTAATACAATTTACGACCGGGCAGGATATTAATTTTTTCATTTTCCTCCATTTTTTTGTCCTGTAAAATGCAGAAGCTCCGAAATGAAGGGATATATTTCAATATGAAAGAAGAAACCGGAAGAAATGGAGCGAAAAAAAGAAGCAAAACGAAAAGGTAAAAAAGGAGAAGATTGGGGGGCGAAATAGTACAGGGGGAATGAAAAGGGAAAAATAAAAGGGAAAAATAAAAGGGAAAATGAAAAGGAAAAATAAAAGGGAAAATAAAAGGGAAAATAAAAGGGAAAATAAAAGGGAAAATAAAAGGGAAAATAAAAGGGAAAATAAAAGGGAAAAAGAAAAATAATCTGCTAAAAAATGTCCTATCAAGGTTTTCCATTTTCACATTTTCGAAAGGATTTTTTCGCGCAGCTCCTTTATCTCCTGTAGCTTTTCAAGGCTTTCTTCAGATTCGGCAACTTCTACCTTTTCGAAGTTTTCAAGGGCGAGTTCCGTTACAATCGAAGAATTCGTAAGGACTTTTTCTTCAGCCTGCACCTTCAGAGTTTCAAGCGCCCACTGGCCCTGGAGCACAGCCCCATGCATGTCCTTTTTCAGGGAAAGTTTTCCGATTTCTTCAACTGCCAGGGCTGCCGAACCGAGGGCTTCGTCAAAGTATTTTTCCGCAGCTAATGTACCAAGTTCCTCAAGCGTGAGGAGTATACTGAGAGACTCGGTCTCAAGCCCTTCTCCTGCAACATTTCTGCCCATTTCTCCAAGGAACGTCAGCACATTGATCAGAGCCTGTTCCATGTCCCTGTCGCCTGCAACAATGCCTATTTCCCTGAAGAGCAAAGCCATGGTAACCGTTTCTTCCGTACCTTTCTGCCCGGTAGAGGCTTTTCTGATTTCCATCAGGGTCGTTACCGCAACCTTTGAGGCTGTTTCGAGCTCGCTTGCCGCAGCCTTCTTTCCGAGTTTTCCTATTGAAGCGACGGATTTTTCCACAGCGGATTCAAAGCCCTTTTCGGCTGCTGCCTTTGCAAGGTTCCCCAGGGCCAGAACGGAATTGATCGTAACGAGTTCGAGTTTTACTTCCGCAGCCAGCTCTGCGATCTCGTCAATGGAGAGGATAACCCTCTCGGCATCTGCCTCTTCATTTTCCTTTATGAAGTCTGCCGCAATTCCTGTAAGGGAGTCCAGTGCCTGGAAAACCCGGTTCTCATCCTTATCTTCTACCGAGCTTAAGCCCACTTCCATGGCATCTGCTTCATCCAGTGTTATCATACTCTTTTTCCCTCTTGTCAGGTTTGTCAAAGTATTAGGGGATATTTTGATATTTTTCAGGCCTGGCATGTGAATACCTTTTTTCCTTCCCAGGCCAATAATTTCGACGTTCAATGATTCTAATAATTTCAATAGTTTTGCAGTTTTGTTTCCGCTTTATCCTATGAAGTTCTGAGGTTATTAGTGTTGCTATATAGCACGGAAATGCCCGGAATGTAAGATCGGAGTGTAAGATATATCTCCTGCCACACAAGCCGAAAGCATGCAAACTGAAAGCATGCAAATTGAAAGCATGCAAACTGAGAGTATACAAACTGAAAGTATACAAACTGAGAGTATACAAACCGAAAGCACATAAACCGAAAGCAAGCAAACTGATAGTATACAAACTGAAAGCACGCAAAATGGACTTCCGGAAGACAGCCTCCAGGACGGGGTTTTATTCGGGCGGCAGGAAAGTGAACCTGAAGGTAAAGTGAACCTGAAGGTAAAGTGAACCTGGTATCTCTTTTATCTTAATTTTCATTTCTGAGAGGGCCGCCAGACAAGCTTGCGGAGGCACCTTTTGACATCTAATTGAAAAACTGTTTCCGGGTTCAAGTGAAATATTTCGTTTAGGAATGGTGAGAATATAACGTCAGATTTTCTGATAGGAATTGCTCTATTAATGAGTTTCCCATTGAAGAACCACGGATGGACACGGATAGACACAGATTTAAACCATCCGTGTTCATCCGTGTTCATCCGTGTTCATCCGTGTTCATCTGCGGTTTATTCTCAAATTATGAAATCCTTGATATTATATTTGACTCATTCCTTAGCAGGCGAGCACCCGAAATACAAAGGGGCGAAGTATAAAAAAGGGCGATAAAAAATGGATGAAAAATGACAGCATAAAACCCCGAACCCGGCTGTCAAACACCTCCCGGCAGGCTGGTACGCTAAATGCCTTTCAGTTGCCGGGAAACGGAACTGGCTGCCTGCATGCATGGTATGGCATGGAGAGGCAACGAAAAACTTATTCGTCCAGGGCTTCCGCTTCATTTATAAGTTCGGTACAGTTAAAAACCTCCAGGGAAATTTTTGCCGTAAGTATATGACTTATCATGTATTTCTCTTCAGTTTCGATTCTCAGGTTCTCAAGGGAATGGGCAGCCCGGATTACGGCATTATCAAGGGCTTCGTTTTCAACTCCGGAAGGTTCATTTTCTAAAGGTAAAGGCCCATTTTCTTGCGAAGCTCCTTTTCCGGAATGTGTAAGTGTAAACCCGAAAACTTCGGAAAAGTCATCCGAAATAAGGGATACCTCCTCATGAGGCGGAGGATAAAGCAGAACCCCTGGTATAACTGGAACGGCTCCTCCGTTGTCCGGCCCCCCGCAAGTGGAATCCCTGCATACGCTTTTGCCTACGACCCCGAGTGCAAGGGCTGCGGTCAGGGCTTCACCCTTTTCGTTTTGCAGAGAGCTGGAATTAACTATTTCCCCCAGGTATGCCACCGCGACCCTGACAGCTGCTTCCATTTCCTGGCTGCCTGCAGCCTTTCCGATTGCACAGAGGGAACGTAGAATACTCTGGCTGGTATCTGTCATTTCCTTTCCCCTGGCAGCTTTTGCCATCCGGCCCAGGGAGATCAGGGAGATGAAGACGCCTGCCTCCATCTCTTGAAGGGCTGCAGCGCTCCCGATATCTTTTATACTGGTTACAGCTCTCCTGGCATCGGGTTCCAGCCTTTTGTTTATGTATTCTGTCCCGCGCTCGGTCAGGAAATCGATAGACCTGAGCACCCCCAATTCATCCTTTTCCTTAACCGAGCTTAAACCAAGATCCGTAGCCCTGGCCTCATTTAAGATGGACATGTATGATCCCCTTTAACTTATAACTTGAAATTATTCCTTGAAGCTATCACTTGAAGTTGTCACTTGAAGCTATCACTTAAAGTCGTCACTTGAAACTATTACTTGAAGTTGTCACTTGCCGCGGAAGAGAAGGCTGAAAGCCGGGCTTTCCGGCAGTTTACATGCTCTCCCGCAGGGAAATTCAGGTGTTCCGGGCCTCTCCGAAATCCCGTTTCCCCTTTTATAAGTTTATTTGGCTTGACCTTCCGGGAACCGTCTCTTTGAATTCGGGTTTTTCCCGGGGCTTTTCTTTCCCTTTTCAACATCAAGCTTCTCGAAATACTGGAGAGCTACCTCTGCAATGATAGAAGCGCTCATAAGGTAGCGGTCATCGGCGTCAAATTTGATCGTCTCCAGGGAATATGCTGCCTGCAAAAGGGCTTTTTCGAGCCCCTGCTCATCTGCAGCCCTCCCTATGCTTTCCAGGGAACGGACAGTTGTGTCGGCAGCCTTCTTCAGGTCTTTTTCAATCGCATTGGATCCCAGTTCCTGCAGGAGGAGTTCCACATTGAGCGCGGCAGTCTCAAAATCCTGGCTTACAGCAGCTTTTCCGGTAATCCCCAGCCAGGCAAGCGTGCTTTCCGCAGCGTCCCCAAGTTTTTGCTGGGTTACGCTTTTCCCTATCTCTCCCAGGGCAAAAATAACCGCTATTGTTTGTTTTTTCATCTTCCTGCATGCAGCAGTGTTTCCCATCTCTCCCAGACAGGAAGCAGCCACCTTTGCGGGGACTTCAAGCTTCTGCTCTCCCGCAGCCTTTCCGATCTCCCCGATCGCCAGGGCAATGCTTACAAGGGCGGTTTCCATCTGCTGCCTGCAGGCTTCCTTTGCAAGCGGAGACAGGAGGAGGAGTGTGCTAATAGCCGCCATTTCCATCCGCTTTAAAGCTGCCCCTTTTCCGATCTTCTTTACGTACTCAACTATTCTCCTGGTATCGGCTTCCTCTCCTTCCCTGGCATACTTAAGCGCAATTTCGTTCAGGTAGTTCAGAACCTGTATGACCTCAGCTTCGCTTCCGTCATTGACTGCAGCCATTCCCATTTCAAAAGCTTCGGTTTCATCCAGTGGAAGAATCCTGCATCCCCCATATTCTACTTTTGCATAAGAGTATTGCCGTGTGAGGATATTAGCTTTGCCATGGAAGAATCAGGGTTGTTTTCCCTCCTGTTCCCCTCAGTTTAATAAAAAATATTTCATGAAATCAACTTCCGATATAATTTTGAGTAAGAATAATAAGTTTTAAATACTATTATACGGTAGTAAGATACCGGTTGCTTACAAGCGAACCACAAAGCCTCATTTCACACACACGAGAATCAAACGATTACTCTAGAAGGATAGGTTCATCCCTTCTTCCTGTCCGTTCCGTTCGCTTGTAAGTGATCTCCCTCTCACCCTTTCCCCAATTGCAGTCCTGCAAAAACCTTGTAAACCCTCTTCCATGTACACCTTTTCCCAGCGCCCCAAATTCCTTTTCTACTCTAAATTCCTTTTTTCGCCTTAAATACCGCCTCTCAAAAGCAAAACGATTAATTTTTCCACCTTTCCCCACCTCGAAGACTTTCTTCATGAAAGGCTCATTCGAAGCCGGGATAATTATTTGATTATCGAGGGCAATAAACAAATATGGATATTGAGACCGGTATGTTGATATCAATACTTTGACATCGGTAGTTCGACACCTTACAACAACATCTACGAAATAATAACATCTACGAGAAAGGGGGATTATATGGGGGAAGAAATTAGTCATGAAGAGTTGAAAAAAAGGGAAGAGATGGTCATGGCAATGTGCATCTGCCCGGACTGCCCGTCCTGGGCCGAGTGCGGGGAAAAAGGAGGCTACTGCTTCGAAACGATAGGCAAGAGCGGGTGCATAAGTGAAGAAAAAGGTTGCATTTGTCTCGGCTGCCCGGTGGCTAACAAATTAGGTTTTGACTACATGTATTACTGCACACGGGGTTCGGCAAAGGAGCAGGAAGGCTAAAAAGTCCGGAATCCGAATAATCCGATTTTCTATTTTATTCAATTCAATTTTCTATTTTATTCAATTCAATTTTCTATTTTATTCAATTTTTATTCAATCCCATTTTCTATTCATGTTTTTGTTATTATTCAATCCTGCTTCCTATTTTTTATTCCCAGCAGAAGAATGGAGTTTTGATCCGGGGGTAGATGCCCGTATCCGGATCAGAAAGCTTCACAGATTTTCAGTTCAGAATACGAGTCCGAGGTCTTCGAGCTTCTTCCTTGCTCCGTCGTAGACCTGTACGTATTCTTCGTTTGGTGTGACGGTCTTGACGTCGTAGCATTCCTGGAAGGTCTTGCCTGCGGGTGCATTTGCATAGTTTCCTTCGTAGAGTGCAACGAGCTTGTCTAGGATTCCGTTGACTTCTGCGATGTCCATGCCAGCGGTTGCCCTTGCGACTTCTCCCATCATCCTGGCTTCCATACCTGTGGTCTTGTCGGTTACGACACCCTTTGCGGATGCAACACCGGAGAGGATTTCACGGCCGGATGCAGTGTCGGTGATGGACTGCGCGGAAGCTTCAAGCAGGCACATCTCGGTACAGGGGCCTGCACACGGGTAGTACTGGTTCCCTGAGAGGATGTTGGTGAACTCGGAGATGGTTGCACATGCCCACCCTGCGATTGCGAGGGTCTCCCTGGTGTTCGTGGATCCCCAGCGGATGTGGACAGGGCCGTCAAGGTGCCAGCTGGCGTTGCTCATGACGAAGGCATTGATGTGGGTTGCGACGTCTACGATGGTGGTCTCTTCAATTCCGCCTGCGTATCCGCCGAAAATCGGCATCTGTTCGTCCATGATGATGTCGCTGTTGGCGTTGTAGTGGGCAATTACTGCGATTGCGTCCAGGTCGATCTTCAGCTCGTTGAGCTGGGAGACTTCGTGGCTGTCTGAGGAGGTCTGTCCACCGTAGCAGTCAGATGCAATGTTTCCCTGAGCGGACAGGGAAGTCTCCGGGCCCTATATGCCCATTCCCGGGCGGCCTGCCATAGCTGCTGCCTGTTTGATGAGCCTGGTTTCGGTCTTTGCTGCCAGGACTTCATACGGGCTTCCGGGTATAGGGGGCTTTCCGCGGACGGAGGTCATAACACCGTCTACAATGGTGTCGATTTCCTTTTCCAGGGCATAGCTCATGTGGACGGGCATGAAGACATCTTCGGAGATCGGGGACCCGGTAGGACCTCCCTGTATGAGGGGCTTCCTCTTGTCGCCGATTTCCCTCTTGGAGACACGGACTGCGTCCCT
>Ga0272442_10000970_pt1 | contig 44412 bp, 41 predicted proteins | sample SSMForm2O_FD_200262 | JGI IMG/M metagenome (GOLD analysis project Ga0272442, IMG submission 200262) | Marine sediment archaeal communities from Little Sippewissett salt marsh, Falmouth, MA, United States - SSM-Form-2O | ecosystem: Environmental > Aquatic > Marine > Wetlands > Sediment ...
CCATGCGTTCTCAGATAGAGCTTTACAAGATTCATCACAATGACCAATTGCCGGGTACCGTTTCCGGTGTGGATTTTGAAGCAGCAATGACAACCAAGACTAATCAGGATGGCGAACAAGGTGCTACCGCTGCACACCGATTCGGACCTTATATGCGGAACATTCCTGACAATCCTTTCTGCAGTCTTGACCCAGCAAATACGGTTGAATTGGACGGTACGGCCGGAGACGACTCGGCTGCCTGGAACTTTGTAACAGCAGCCGGTGTTGACCAGGGTCTTTTCCAGCCTGATGATAGTGGAGTCAATTCGGTTACCACTGTACCCCACACCGACTATTAATGATTTTTTGGAAGGTTATGCCAAGACATTAAACAGGGCATAGATTATGAACAAACGGGCTGACCGAGCTGAGGCAGTTGCCGAAAGCTGGTCAGCCCTTTTAATTGACTATTTATTATATTTTCTAAATGAGTTGACGATTTAGTAATGGGTAAAACAAGCAGTAAAAATCGTAAGGGTTTTTCGCTGGCAGAAGCGATGATGGCAACTATTGTCCTTGGGGTTGCTGCGGCTGGTGTCCTTTTGCCTTTTACCACGGGCGCCAAGGTGCGAAGCGAAGGTATGCGTCTGACATTAGCTTCGAAGCTGGCCGGTGATTTGATGGAGGAGGTTGTAAATACACCTTTTGACCAGATAATCACAAACTATAATTACTCCGAAGCGGAGGGACAGATAAAGGATGCAGATGGAATAGTGTTCGGCGATTCAAATTATTCCAGATTCAGCAGGGAAGTGAGCAGTGAGCTGATATATGTCGCCCAGCAGGACGGGACGAAGGCCCCTAACTTTATCAAGGTTACGGTTCGTGTTTATTATGACGGGGTAGAGACTGCAATTATAAACCGGTTAATAAGTAATTAGCGGTAAATTGATCCGGTAGAGGTGCATAGAGTTTTATGCAGGATATACGAAACAAAAGCGGATTTACGCTGGTAGAGCTGTTAGTGGCGCTGATGGTTATGAGCATTGTGCTGGCTGCTGTGGCGACACTTTCGTTTGCGATGGGTTCGGCGAATGACGCCGGAGACGATACGAGCCAAAAACAGGCCCAGGTTCGCTATGCGACGCTTAGGCTTTGCGACCTGATAAAAAACTGTAGGCTTATATGCGCGGCGGCGGACAATGACCTGGCTATCTGGAGGTCCGACGACAATGACGACGGACAGATTGACCCGAGCGAACTGGTTTATTTAGAGGCAGGTCAGGACAGAAATTACCTGCAATTGTTGGATTTTCCATCTGCGTTTAGCTGGCCGGTACTGTTGAGCAGTATTCAAAGCGGGACGGCCAAGGAAGAGCTGAAACTTGTTTTCGAGGAGAGGCAGACAACTTTGCTGGCCGAATGCAGTAATGTCGAATTTCGTCTGGATAGCGCCGTGCCACAGAGCAAGTTTGTGAGTATTTTATTCGACGTAGCTGAAAACGAGATAGGACATCAGTACCAGATAAATGCCGCCGTTCGTGGGTGGGCGGGACATCTGCTCAACGCCTATGGGGACAGTATTGTTGGTGATGACGATTAACTATGAGCAATAACAAAGATACAATCAATAGAAAGGGAGCGGCACTGCTTGTTGTTCTGTTTATCGTTATGACAATAACGGTTTTGTCTTTAGGCTTTTTATGCCGAAGCGATGTTGAGCTGACCTGTGGGGCGAATATGGTGCTTCGAACACAGACGGATTATCTGGCTGAATCCGGTCTGGAGCATGCCAGGGGATTGATACTAAATCCACAGGACGTCAGTTCGGAATACTGGACAGGTGCGACAGGCCAGCAAATAGTCGTTGGGGACGATTATTATGATGTTACAGTTGTCCGCGACGACTCGGACCCGACAGACCGCTGCAATTATATTATAGACTGCAATTCATACAGGCTGAGGGGCGGGGAACGAGTGGGTCGCAGCAGTTTACGAGCCGAGCTTCGTCTTGACCCATGTATTACGTTTTGGAGTGGGTCAAGTACTGCGGTCCCGGGGAGTTTGACTGTCAACGGAGACAGCTATTGCGGGGGCACATTAACGAACCGCGGGACACTCAACGGTGATATATTCGTCAATGGTTTCAGTGGAAACGCACCTTCCGGTCAGCAGACGGGGGTCGGGGATTTATCTCTGGGATGGCCCGGTGTTACGGTTGCGGACTTTACATCTTATTATTCGGTTCAGGCGATAGGCAACAATCTCAGCGGTGTTACGCTTGGTCCGTATGAGCCGGTAAAAGTTTGTTATCACGGCATCGGTGATGTCGAGCTGGCGGGTAATGTGCAAATCGAGGGTATGCTGGTGGTCGACGGCGATTTAATAATACGCGGAAATGGAAATGCTATCACGGCAGGCAAGAACCTGCCGGGAGTTTTTGTCACCGGTTATTTGAAAGTAGAAGAAGGGGCCGAATTAAATATTAGCGGCCTGGCTGTTGTAAACGGACAGGTTCAAATTAATGCCGGCGCCGTCGGTATTAACATACTCGGCGGGCTTTTTACGGGAAACGGCATCGTGGAAGCGGCGTCGGACTCATCCGGCAACGGTAATAATGGTACGGTGTTTGACGAGCCGGTCTGGCAGCCCGGCAGCGGTCAGATAGGCGGCGCTGTCGAGTTTGATAGAATTAACGACAAAATAGAAGAGCCGGGCGCCGGTAGCTACCTGAACGGCTTGTCTGCTTTGACCATATCAGTCTGGGTGAAATCCGACGTGACGAATGATGACCGCGGTATTGTGTACGGTCGTGAGCCAACGGGTTACGATGATGTTCTGGGTATGCGGTATGACAGATACGGCGCTTTCGGCGGCGGTTCAGAGGTTATCAAGGCTTCAATTCAAACAACTTCGGGCAATACCCAAATCGAAAGCACATCTTATGTCCAGACGACAGCCTGGCAACATCTGGCACTGGTTTGGGCAAGCGGCTCAAGCCTTAAACTTTATATCAACGGCCAGCTTAATTCGTTAAGTTACGCCGGCAGTTCCTTATTAGGCACCGTCAGCGGGATTGAGAAACTGACGCTCGCCAGAGGCAGTAAAGGCAAATACTGGGATGGACTCGTTGATGACTTCCGTATATACAGTCGTGCGCTTGAGGCAAATGAAATAAGTAGTCTTTATCAGCATATTGATGTTTCCGGGAGCCTGCTGCTGCACTGGGAACTTGACGAAGACGGCAACAGTAATAACGTGATAAGCGCTTCGCCGGAAAAAGCGGCAATTCTGGTTTGGCAGTCAGGTGTTGCACAGAAATGGGGACAGGCGGGGGGAGCGTTTTTTAGAAGTATCGAAAGAAGGTAAGTTGGGGTGAACGAATCTGCGATGTATAGTGAATTTCAATTCGGACTATGAGTCATCGATGGTCGGTGCTTATCGGCCTTTATACGCACTAAAAATAAAATTTCTGATTACTCCAACGGCGATAACTGCGTATTCGGTGCGGGTGGACATCAGGATGTTTATGTTATTTGGGATAAGTTATTTGACGGTTATACCGGTTTTACCGACGGTGACTGCAGAAAATATGAAATTTGACACTTATACGGTTTTAGTGAAGAGGTTGTTATCAGAGGGGGTGGGTGGTTTTGTTCGGGTTATGAGATGTGTTGGGTTTATTTGGAGTGGTGGTGTTATATCGGGGTGGATTTTGAATATAAAGACGAGTTTCGAAGAGGACGAAAAAACAGAGTAAGCAGTGTCATAATTTGTCTGTACAGATATGAAAGGGTGGTGAATATGCTGTTTTTAAGAAAATACTTTTGGGGGATTTGCGACGGCCAAGTTCGGGAAATCAAATACGATTTGCCGACTTCAAGGGGCGGTTTTAGTCTTTTAGAGATTATTATTGCGGCGGTAATACTCTGCATAGCAGGGGCGATGATAATCCCGATGATGAGTTCAGCGTCCAGTACGCAGATTCGTTCGGCGTCCAACATGGTTGCAGCGGATTTGGAATACGCCAAAAGTATGGCAATCACCAAAGGGCAGAATTTTACGGTGGTTTTTAGCGCGGCTACAGAAAGTTACCAGATACAAGACCAGGACGGAGCGATAATACCTCATCCTGTAAAAAAGGGATTCGATTACGAGGTGAATTTCAGTAATGACGACAGGGTTAATAAAGTTGATATAGATAATGTGAATTTTAACTCGGCCAGTACAGTTACGTTTGATTATCTTGGAGCTCCGGACAACGGAGGTGATATTACTCTTGCGGCGGATGGCGTTATCGTAACGATAACGGTGGAGCCAGTTACAGGTTTTGTCACGATTTCAGAATGACGGCAGGGGAATATTAAATGATAGGCTGGAATTTAAAGAGCATAAGTCAGCGGCCGATAGGATTGGACATAGGTTACAATTCTATCAAGATGATTCAACTGTCGGTAAATGCCGGACAGATAAGTGTTACAGCCGCTAATAAAGTCCACATTGACCCAAACGTAAACGGTGATGTGCAGGAAAGAAGGAATTTTGTTGTTTCAGCAACAAAACAGATGCTGACCGATGGTAACTTTCGCGGTCGAAATGTTATTTCGTGTTTGCCCAACGACGAATTGAAAATAACAAGCCTTCGACTGGCTGAGACGGAAATGCATGAGGAAATCGAGCAGTCCCTGAAAAAGGAAGCGGCTCAGCGTTTTGGATTGGACATCGAGAAGAACGTAATCAACTATGTGCCAGCCGGCAGTGTCAGACATGGTGATGAGACTAAAAATGAGTTTATATTGTTCGCAACAGACAATGAAGCGATAAACAAACACATTGAGATGCTCGCTGAAATGGGTTTGAAGCCGTCAGCTATAGATACGGTTCCATGCGCCTTATTCAGAGGTTTTGAGAGGTCCTTGAAGCGTCAGGAGGACAGGGAACGTACGGTTGTTTTTATTGATGTCGGCAGCAGGTTTACCACTGTAGTTTTCGGTCGCGGATGTGAAATAAGCTTCGTCAAACAGATACCGATTGGCGGAGAGAAATTTAACCGACAAATTGCAACCAAACTGGGTATTAGTACGGTCGAAGCACAGAGGCTGCGAGATACTCTTCGAAAGGAAAAATCCGAAAGCAGCCGCAAAGAGTTTGTTTCGGCCGGTCAGGACCTGAACGGCCAAAGCAGCCTGGATGTATCTACACGACAGGTGATGGTTGATGCGCTAGGGGCGGTGGCGGAAGAGCTGGCCAGAGAGATATCTTTGTGCTTTAGATACTACACGGTGACATTCAGAGGAAAGCGAGTCGAGCGTGCGATTATTGCCGGCGGAGGTGCGTATGATAATATTCTGCTTACCGTTTTGAAACGGCAACTGACGGTTGAGATTGAGATGGCACAGCCTTTCCGCGGTATTGATATGGGGAACATCAATTTTGACAGCGACCGGCGAGGCCTGTTGTGTGAGTGGGCGGTAGCGCTGGGAATTGGTCTTAAAGGCTGGAATAATAATTAATGATTTGTTGAAGCAATAGCTATGAAAGAATTTGATTTTCTTCCAGAGTGGTATAAGGGCGGCAGACGACGGCAGATTAGCTGGCGTGCCCAGTATGTTGCTTTGGCCGGTATTTTCGTTGTGATGTTAGTTTGGAATTTTATCGCCGGTCATTCAGTTTCAAAAGCCACTGGACAACTTGCTGAAATAACATCAAAGCAGACCGAGGCAAGAAGCGCTTCGTCAGAGTTCGATATAATTAAAAGCCGTGCTGAACAGCTTCGTGTAAAAGCAAATATCCTGAAAGAAATAGATTCAAAAATTGATGTTGCAAGCGTTTTGGGTGAGTTGAGTTTTTTGATTGACAGGACAATAGCACTTAAAGAAGTGGATTTCAAAGCCGAAAGGTTCGGTGAGGTTCAGGGAACTGCAACAGGGCGTGGCTCGATGGTCAGAGCAGCGAACAGCAGTTTCGGCAAGAAGCAGACGCGGTCTTTTGGTGATGTCAGGTTCAAGATAGTTATAAACGGTATTGCAGTTGATGCAAGCGAAGTGGCGGAATTGGTGTGTAAGCTGGAAGATTCGCCGTATTTCCGGCAGGTTTACCCATCGTTTTCCCGAAATACCGAGGTTAAAACGACAGTCGGGCCGGTTACAGAAAGTTATAAGGTCAGTGAGTTTGAGATAGTCTGTTACCTGGCGAATTATCGTGAAGAGCAAAAAACGTGATGTCTAATCGGAGAGAAAACCAGGAATGCAGGGAATAAATTCGAAATTATCAACTCTGCATTGAGAAGAACGAAATTAAAGATGCTGTTTCGAGAAAAACAACAGATATTGATTTTTGTCACGGCCGGAGTGATGGTGGCAGGTTTTGTGCTGTTTCGGTATCTGCCTTTGCGAAAAAAAATGAAAGCAGTAGAAAAAACACGAGCCGCACAGGCATTTGTTATCAATAAAGGTATGGCAAAGAACGAACAATTACCTTCACTTAGAGAGGAATTTGAGAAACTTCAAAGTGAAGTGAGCAACTACGAGCGTCAAATACCCGCCGACCGGGAGCTTGGCACGTTTTTGCACAAAATCGCTGATTTGATGAACAGTCATAATCTCAAAGGGCAGTTTATTGAGCCGGGCGAGGAAGTTGAGGGTGAAGAACTTAATTATATACCGGTAAATATGAAATGCAGGGGGAAATTAAAACAGATATTTGAATTTTACAAGTCGCTTCAGAGTTTAGAGAGACTTGTACGTATCGAGGAGGTGAAACTTTTAAATGAAAATAATTTCAGCGGTGAGATAAATATGCAGACACGTGCGGTTGTTTATTACAGGCCGCAGAGTATCGAGGGATAAAGAGATATGAAGAAAAATACAGTAGACAACGACAACGGAACAAACAGGCTTTTGGAGCAATTGACGGCCGATAAAAAGAAGGCGGTTATTGCACTGGGCCTGATATCGGTGATGGTCTTTATGTGGGCCAAAGTGCTCGGAGGTACAGAGTCTAAAGCCGCCAAGGCGACGCCGAAGGCACAAACAGCCGGCATAAAGCAGTCGGATTCTGAATTAAAGATAACCTTTGTAGAGCTGCCGAAAGTCAAAGGCCGCAATGACGTACTTGGCAGAGACTTTTTTGCCGTGGGCAGTTGGAAAGACTTTACCGAAGAAGGCAGCGGAGAAGTAAACGTTGTGTCAATTAATGGTAATGAAGAAGTAGCGAGAGAAGCTGCAGAGAAATTAAAGCTCGAGGCAATAGTATTCGGCGCAAATCACCATGCTTTCATCAACGATAAGTTGATGGCGGTTGGGGACAGGCTGAACGTTATCGAGGGCGCGAATAAGTATGAATTTGAAGTAACTAAAATTGAAGAAAAAACAGTATGTGTAAGATGTGGCGAAGTAGAAATAGCATTGAAACTGTCAGAGATTCAGTAATTTAGTAACCTAAAGGAGGTAAATCATGTATCAGAATAGTTTAAGCAGTGTGAACAGAATCGGAAGAAAGTTGTTTGTGTGGTTTTTTGTGCTGGGGGTTCTATTTTTGTTTGTGGCCGGCAGAGGTATTGCCGCCGGCGACAGTGGTTCGGAACAGGAGGCTTTTGGAGCAGTGGAGGTCTCGGCGGACGGAACAATTCCGGTGATTAATTTTATGAAGGATGCCGGAATCCGAAGAGCGCTTGGTGTTTTGGCCGCCACCTGTAACAAAAACATTGTTCCGACACCCGGCATCGATGGTGAGCTGGCCTTTACACGGCTCAGAGATGTAACCTTCGAGGAAGCGATGGACGCTATTTTGGGCTCTAATTTCAAGTACGAACAAAAAGGCAACTTGATTAAAGTCTATACTCTGGAGGAGTACCAAAAGATAAAGCAGGACAAGGACCGGATGCTTCCTCGCATCTTTACACTGTATTACATCAGTGCAGAAGAGGCGGTTAAGCTCGTCAAGCCGGTGTTGAGCAATTCGGCCATCGTACAGGGCAGCACCGCCAGCGAGGCAGGTATATCTGCAGGCAAAGATGGTGTTGGGGCAGAAGTCGGCGGTGACAGTATGGCACTGCATGACACCATTGTTATTTATGACTATCCTGAAAACCTCGATGAAGCGGCAAAGGTGTTAGCCAATCTTGATGTCAGACCTCAACAGGTTTTAATTGAGGCGACTATCTTAAGTGCCACCTTGACCGAGGGAATGGACTTTGGTATTGACTGGAATTTGCTCGGTGGCGTCAGTTTGGACGGTGACCCAGCAACGCAGGATTACGTCAGCCCCGGCGGTACAACCGATATAGTTGATAGAGGTTCTGAGGCAACTCAGCCTCTCACCCAAATAGCTGTTGGAGATTTCCCGGGAACCCCAATGGAGACTTCTGGCTTTGCCGATATAGCGACGGCTGGCCTGAGAATTGGTATAACCAGTGGAGATTTTGCTGCCTTTATAAGCGCTCTGGAATCTGTTACCGACATCACAGTTCTTGCAAATCCGAAGATTCTTGCCTTGAATAAACAGGTTGGAACAGTACTTATCGGTCAGCAACTCGGCTACAGAGACAGGACAAGCATCGACGCCAGTGGACAGGCTACTGTCGGAGAGGTTAGCTTCCTCGAGACGGGAACGAAGCTGTCATTCAGACCTTATATAGGCAATGACGGGTACATCCGTATGGACATATATCCTCAGGATAGTTCCGGTCAACTTAACGACGAGGGTATTCCGACTAAAACTACGGCAGAGCTTAGCACCAACATTATGGTTAGAGACGGCGAGACAATAGTCATCGGCGGTTTGTTCAGAGATTCCGTAACTTCAACAAGGACACAGGTTCCTTTGCTCGGCGACATTCCTTTTGTCGGGGTGGCTTTCAGAGGAACTACCGACAGGACTGTTCGACAGGAAGTCATTGTGATGCTTACGCCCCATATCATAGAGCGGGGTATGGAAGTCAACAGCAGTGAAAGGGTCGAGGATATCAGCCGAAAGAGATTTGGAGCTAAGGAAGAACTTCAGTGGATAGGCAGAACAAGGCTGGTTGAAGACCGTTATGCCCTGGCTGCTAAGCACTATCTTGCAGGCGATATTGATTCGGCGCTGAAAGAGCTGAAAACAGTGCTTGAGCTGCGTCCTACTTACCTTGAGGCGATTAGGCTGAAAGAAAGGATAATCAGCGAAACCGACCCTGAGCAGGCTGCGATGATGGGAAGGAAAGTTCTGGCGGATGTCGAAAAGGAAGCTACCGACAAGTGGCTTAGAAGATAAGAAGTTTTTAAGATGAGAAAACTGGAAAGAAACTTATATTTGGTCCCGATTGTATTAATCGGGATGGCAGTTGTGGCAGGCAGCCTGATTTTGACGGGCCTGGCCCAATGGCGAGGTTCCGAGGCCGGAGCGTGGCGATTGCCCGTATCTGCCTGCTGTGCTGCCGGGGCTGTGGGCGTGATTTTGCTCGGATGGTACTTTTTGAAACTATCTTGGGAAATCACGTCCATAGCCGGTTTTCTCAGAAAAGACAAATCCTCTCTTATCGAACCGGGCGGCTGTAAAGCGCTAAGTGAATTGCGCGAGGCGATTAACGGCCGTTTTTCCGGTAACAGCAGTTATATCACCGAGCTCGAAAAACAAATCGGGGATTTGCAAATTAAGATTCAACTCTTACGGAGGCAGAAGAAAAACACCGAAGCTATTATATACAGCATTCACGACTCAGTTATTGTTGTTGACGAATCCGAGAAACTGCTGATGGCGAACGAGGCGGCCGGTGAGCTTTTCGGCTTTGATTTTAAGGATTCACAGTACAAGTCGATAGTTGAGTTGATAAATAACAACGAGAACGGGTTTGCAGAGTTTTTGTCCCATTGCAGAAAGAGCAAGGCCCGCGCAACGAGGCGGGAAATTGAATTTACACAAAACAATGAGCCGAAAACTTTCGACTGTATCGTCTCCTGCGTTTACGATGAAACCGAAGATAAAAAGAAACAGGTATGCGGGGTCGTGGCGGTTCTGCATGATATTACGCGCGAAAAAGAAATATCCCAGATGAAGAACGACTTCGTCAGCCACGTCTCTCATGAATTAAAAACTCCGCTTGCCTCCATTGCGGCTTATTCGGAGATGCTCTGTGACGGGGAAGCCAACGATGAAGAGACAAGAAAGGAATTTTATTCGGTAATTCAAACCCAGGCAACAAGATTGAATCGGCTGATTGAAGACATCCTCAATACTTCACGCATCGAATCAGGTTTGATAAAGGTGGAAAAGAAAAATGTGAGTCTTGCAATATTAATAGAAGAGACGCTTCAAATGATAAAAAGCTACGCCGAGGAGAAGGACATCAAGATTACAGGGCCAAAGTCCAAAGACATGATTGTTTTCGGGCAGGTTTATGTTGACAAGGATATGATTTCACAGGTTATTGTTAACCTTCTTAGCAATGCCGTTAAATATACTCCTTCAGGGGGTTCGGTGAAAATCGAAACCGATGTTGACGAACTCAAAGGGCTGGTGCGAGTGAGTGTAACCGACACGGGGGTGGGAATCCCTGAGGACGAAGTCGGACGTGTATTCGACAAGTTCTACAGAGTCGGCAAGAATAAAAGTCAGGCAAAGGGAACAGGGCTCGGTCTTAACCTTGTCAAACAGATAGTGGAAAAGGTCCACGGCGGCAGGGTTTTTGCTACGAGCCGGGTCGGTGAAGGCAGCACGTTTGGATTTGAGCTGCCGCTGGCAACAGAAGTGGTGGAAAGCGGCGTGTAACCACTGGTAACAGAGTAAATGTTGGTTCGATACGCTGGTTTTTTATGGAGGCAGAGTAATGGCAGAAAAAAAAGTGTTAGTCGTGGACGACGAGATACATATCGTTCACGTGGTGGCGATAAAGCTTCGTAATAACGGTTTTACTGTTATAACGGCCGAAAACGGCGCTCAGGCCTTTGAGCGCGCCTGTGAGGACAAGCCTGACATAATCGTAACGGACTGTCAGATGCCTGTTATGACGGGCATTGAGCTTATAGAGAAGCTCAGAAAAAATGAAGATACAAAAGAAATACCGGTGATTATGCTGACCGCGAGAAGTTTTGCTATTGAGCAGGAACAAAAAGAGAAGCTTCAGATATCCGAGTGTCTTAGCAAGCCATTCAGTCCCAAAGAGTTGTTAAGAAGCATTGAGGATATTTTGTATGATAAAGCAATTGCGAATTAAGGACTGATTGTTGAGAGAAGATTATGCTGACTACTACAGAGAAGAGTTTAAGCCCGACACAACTTGAGCAACTGGAAAAATTCGGGCAGAGAGTCAACAGGTTCGGGGTCAATTTCGCGGTTTGCAGTTCGGACGGTAAACTGGTCCTGCTTTGTGAGGGCGGCGGGTTCAAAAGTGATGAGAAGATGATAGTCGAGAATTGTATATCGGCTGTTAAAACCGGCGGTGACTGCAAAAAACACGAGGGAAACCGATTATCGACAACGAACAGTCAAATTCTGGTAACTGTTTTGAATTCCGATCCGGATGAGCCGGAATTTGCAGCTCTGCTTGATTTGAGCGGGCTTTCGGGAGCTAATTCGAACGGGCTCCAGAGCGAATATCTGGGACAGATGCTGGAGCTTTTGGTGGAGGAATTGGAATCTACGGCAAAGGCTGAAAAGGAAATTGAGATAGTAAGCGCCGAACTGGCGCAGGTTTATGAAGAATTAGTGCTGCTTCACAAACTCAGCACAAATATGAAGGTCAATACTTCCGACGCTAACTTTCTCCAGATGGCCTGTGACAGCCTGACGGGGATTGTCAGCGTGGAAGGCATCGCAATACTCCTCGAAAAGACGGTGGAGGATAAAAAACAGTTTGTGTTGGCGGCAGGCTCCGGACTGATAGATGTAGATTATTATATGGCGGATATCCTGAACAGCCGATTAGATGAGGAATTAAAGCGGGGTAAAGAGGCCCTGCTCGACAGCGAAGTGGATTCGCCATTTAGATATAACTGGGCGGAGAACATAAAAAACATTATTGTCGTGCCCTTGTTCTGCAAAGAAAAAACCGGCACCGACACCGAGGGAACAGCCCAGAACAACAGGGGCATAATAGGAATAATGGTTGCTATAAACAGAATCGACAAGCCGGATTTCGACAGCACCGATGTAAAGCTGTTTAATTCGGTTGCAAACGGCTGTGCGGTTTTTATTGAAAACGGCCGGCTTTTCAAAGACCTCAAGGAATTATTTATAGGTTCATTAAAAGCGCTGACAAACAGCATTGACGCAAAGGACCAATATACCCACGGGCATTCTGAAAGGGTTGCGTTTATTTCGCGATGGATTGCAGAGAGACTTGCGGAGAAAACGCCGCTGGAAGAAGAGCAGATACACAAGATTTACCTGGCCGGGCTTCTTCACGATATAGGAAAAGTGGGAATAGACGAAGCGGTTTTAAGAAAAAAGGGGCGCCTCACCGAGGAAGAATTCAGCCGTATCAGGGCGCATTCGGCGATAGGTGCGGGTATCTTAAGCGCAATAAAACAGATGCAGGAGATTGTTCCGGGTGTGCTGGGTCATCATGAACGAATCGACGGAAAAGGCTATCCGAACGGCCTGGTTGATAAGCAAATACCCCTGATTGGTAAGATTGTGGGTTTGGCCGACAGCTTCGACGCGATGACGTCGAAACGCACTTACAGGGATGCGATGACGGTGGAACAGGCCCTCGCTGAAATAGAGAAGGGACTGGGAACTCAGTTCGATGAGCAAATAGGCAGGGTATTTCTCGAAAGCGACGTATATCGTCTCTGGGATATTATACAGGATGGATTCAGTGAAACTTACGGAATGAGTAATTTTTCAGAATACGGCACTATCGCCGTTGGGACATTAATAAAATGAAGATTAACACACAGGATTATAATGAAGTTACGGTTGTTACGCTGCAGGGCGAACTGGATGGCGAAGTTACAGAGAGGTTAAGAAAGAACATTACCGATATAGTTGCCAGAAACAAATCGGGCATTGTGCTCGATATGAGCGAGGTTGGTTTTATTGACAGCAAAGGACTGGAAGAGCTACTCTGGGTGAGGGACTATAGCAGCGAGAACAACTGTGAGCTTAGACTGGCGGGCCTGGATGAAAACTGTGCCAAAATTCTGGAACTGACCCGCCTTGAAAATGAATTTGACCGTTACAGCGAGCTTGCAGAGGCGGTAAAGAGCTTCGCATAGCAGGCGAAAGCGGGGAAGAGTTATGAGTCGATTAACGGTGGAAAACAAGACGCAGCTTGGACAGCTGCTTTTGAGCCGCGGCACCGTAACCTCTGAACAGATTGAAAAGGCTCTGTCCGAGCAAAAAGATAAGGGACATCGCAAGCTTCTCGGTGAGCTTCTCGTCGAGATGGGCTACTGTACGGAAAACCAGATAGCCTCGGCTCTTGCAGAAGCATACAGCGTTCCCTATGCCCAGGTTAATCCAAAAATATGCGATGCAAAGGCTCTTGAAATTCTCCCGAGAGAATTCCTCGAGGAGCATATCGTCCTGCCGCTGTTCAAGGTTTATGATGTCCTGACGGTGGCTGTAAGTGAGCCGACAAATGTCTTTTTAATCGATGAAATAGAGCACATAAGCGGCTGCAAGGTTCAGATTGTATGTGCAACAACCAAAGACATCAAGGCCACGTTACAAACCTACTTGCCGGCGGCAAATGTCTTTGTCATTGACGATATTATCGATGACGAGGGCCTCGAAGATTTTTCTTTGATAGAAAATATCGCTCAGGACATAACCAATCTTGAAGAGATAGCCGGCCAGTCACCGGTTGTCAAGCTGGTCAATTATCTGATTTATAACGCCGTTCGGGAAAATGCCAGCGACATACATATCGAGGCCGACGACAAAAAGCTTCGTGTCAGATACAGAGTCGACGGCAGGCTTTACGAAAAGATGCATCCCCCCTATCAGATGCATTCGGCGGTTGTCTCGCGCATCAAGATAATGGCGGAATTAGACATTGCTCAGCGCCGTCTGCCGCAGGACGGCGGTATTCATGTCCTGCTGGAAGGCAAACCCATCGATTTGCGTGTATCGACAATGCCGAGCAACTTCGGGGAAAAAGTTGTAATCAGGATTATCAACGCCCAGAAGATTCTTTTCAACTTTGAGTCGCTCGGATTCACTGTCGAAAACCTGCGGAAGTTTAGAGAAGTTATACAATCTCCCAATGGTATGGTCCTGGTCACAGGCCCGACCGGTTCGGGTAAAAATACGACTCTTTATGCAGCCCTCACGGAGTTGAATACCGAAGAGGTCAATATATGCACGGTTGAAGACCCGATAGAGTGCAACATAGCAGGCATAAACCAGTTCCAGGTCAATCAGACGGCGGGCTTTAAGTTTTCAACGGCACTAAGAAGTTTGTTAAGACAGGACCCGGATATAATAATGGTCGGCGAGATTCGTGATGAAGACACGGCCGAGATTGCGGTCCAGGCTGCCCTGACCGGACACCTGATTTTTTCAACTCTCCATACGAATGATGCCATTGGAGCGGTGACACGTCTTCTCGACCTCAAAGTTGCGCCTTATCTCGTCGGGGCCTCATTAATAGGCGTTCTGGCTCAACGTCTTGTGCGAAAGATATGTCCGAACTGCAAGAGTGAATATGTACCGTCGGCGGGTATAAGGAAGGTCGTTGAAAAGCTCAATATAGAGATTCCAAAATACTACCGTGGAGTCGGTTGCAAAAAATGCCGCAATACCGGCTATGTCGGCCGAATTGCAATTCATGAGCTTTTTGTGCCCGATAGAGAAATTATAGAAATGCTCGACGACAGGGTGGACTTGAAAAAACTCAGAGAAAAGTCGCTTAAGACCGGGATGACCTCTCTGAGGATCGACGGGCTTGAAAAGGTAAAAGCGGAAATCGTCTCAGTCGAAGAAGTATTGAGGATGACCGAGTCGGTGGAAAAGTGAGCAGGTAATTAAATGGCCATAGAGGGAACAAAAACAGCAGAAAACCCCCGCTCTGTGAGTCAGGTTGACGGGGCGACATTTGCACGGCAGCCTTTGCCGGGACAGGACAGAGACGGCTCAGGTACTTTGACAAATGATAGCTTTGGTTACGGCCCGGCTGGGGAGAAAAAATTGCCCGGCGGCGTACTATCCCGGACAACACCCACACCACACAGACTCCACACGGCGAAGGTCAAACAAACTGAACTGATACTATTTACGACACAGTTATCGGTGATGCTCGACAGCGGTGTTGTGCTCAGCGATGCGCTCGACGCAATTGCCCAGCAGGCCGAACACGGCGTCTTTAGAATGATAATTATGGATGTTTCTGAAAGAGTCAAGGGTGGAGACAATTTTTCGAAGGCCCTTTCGGTTTATCCGAAAGTTTTCAATTCGATGTTTATCAGTATGGTCGAGGCATCTGAAGCTTCCGGCAAAATGTCAGAAATGCTCAATATTCTCAGCGGCTATCTGAATTTTGAAGCCGAAACCCGTAAACGCGTCAAGGGGGCGCTGACATATCCGATTATAATGGCACTGATGGCTGTTGCGGCGACGGGGACGCTTATGTTCTTTGTTCTGCCCAGATTTATGGGTATTTACGAAGCAAAGGGAGCGGCCCTGCCTAAGATTACACAGATACTGGTCGGCTTTAGTAAGATACTTGGTGATTTGCAGACAATGACGGTCATAATGACAATATTGGTCTTTTCGGCGATGGGCTTTTATTACTGGGCCGGCACTGCCGGCGGGCGGCGAATTATCGATTTTATAAAAATACGCACGCCGGTTCTCGGTACGATGTTCGTGGATATGATAGTGACACGCAGCATGCGAATTATGTCGACTATGGTCAATACCGGCGTGAGCCTTCTCGACTCTATAGAAGTCATCCGCGGCGCATCGAATAATTACTATTTCCAGCGTTTGTGGGCGGGAACCGATAAGAAAATCCGTGACGGCTACCAGTTGTCCGAGTCTATAATAATCTCGCAGGGAACCGAAGGAACACAAACAGAATTAATTGAACAGGGTATCATCCAGATGCTTCGAGCGGGTGAAAAAAGCGGTAAACTTGGGGAGGTCTGCGACAAGATATCTACTTTTTATGAAAGAAAGCTCGAAGCTTCCATTAAACATGTCACCGCCCTTATTGAGCCTATAATGATAATAATCCTGGGCGCGGTCATCGGAACAATAGCAATAGGGCTGTTGATGCCCGTTTTCAGGATTTCGACTGTTATCGCTCATTAGAGGTTACCATCAAACGATTTTTGCATTTGCCCCAGCGGGATTTTTGAAACTTTTCGCTGGTGACTGAACTTTCCACCGGATTTTTTTTTGAAAACTATCAGAGTCTTTACCGCATAGTTGCCGACCTGAACAGGAACTCTTTGTGAGGTTCGTATCCGTCTTTGGCTCTGTAAATCTTACCCATAGGATTTATCCAAAAAACATGTCTTTCCACACCTGCAATATCGTATTCAGGTAAACGGCCGTAAAGGTCCCGGTAAGCATCCTCCTGACGCTGGGTGTAAGTTCCGTCGGGGATATAGGGATAAGCGGATTCCTGTGGGAATCGAGCGAAGTCGGTCCTGGTATATATATAGACTTCTCCGCCGTGTCCGTCGCCGGCGATTTGCGTTGGAGTGCCCCTGAGAGCAACCAAAGTCATTTTATCCAAACCAAGCCAGCGCTGTTCAAACTGCTCTTGGCTGTTACAGCCAAGAAATAACAAGAATATAATTAAGATTATCAATTTCTTCATTTTCACTCCCAAAGCTTTGTTGCAGACTCGCCTTGTTGAAACCCATACACATATCTTAACATAAATCCGCAAATAAACGACACCCATAAATTCAAAAAGCTGGATTTTTAGCAGTTTTAAGATGGAGAAGACAATGGGACTGAAGGTATTTATTTTGTTTAGAAATTGGGTTTGATTGGGTTTGTTTGGCTGGAAGGCGAAGTTATAGTTCATTTTCATAATCCTTTGTTTTAACGGAATTTACGTTCATATTGGCACTTTCGAGATTGGCTTTGATTGGGTTTGAATTGGGTTTGTTTTTGCGTGGCGCAAAGGGGCGTTTTTGTTCGTAACAATTTGTCATAAAAGGAGTTATGTTTATTGGTTAATTTAGAAAATTGGGTTTGTTTTGCATAAAAGACTCATAGCCACTAAGGCACTAAGGCTCGAAGAAAACAAGAGATTTAATTTTAAAAGAGCACTAAGAAAAGCAAGTGCCAATACCCAGGGCACAGGCTTGCTTTTTTTGAAGGGGGAGGGGAAATATGCCTCCCTATAATTGGAGAGAATAGCGCATTTGGTTGGAAAATTCGTGGGATTCGAAGGGCGTGAAAGTTTGTAAGCTCTTATAAGGAAAGGTGTAAAAAATTTTTTGGAAAAGTTTGGTTTTTCTCTTACATACTTGCGCGTTTGGTACGATTTTTCGCAGCAACAGCGGAGAGTTGAAAGCTGGGAAAAAAGGGTAAATTTTTTTAACAAAAAAACAGGTTTTGTGGAAAAGGGCGGGAAAATTGAAGAAAACGCGAAAAAATGATACGTTTTGTTAAGAAAAGTTCATAGGTTTTTTAAATTCGTGCATCGGTGTTAAAATAGGTAGTTTAGGTGGGCTGCGCATGTGCAGGGGCAGAATAAAGGATTAAAAGTCAGGTGCGAAACGTGGCTGGTCATTTTGGGATAACTTCGAAGCAGCAACCGTCGAGCAGTGCAAAGTCTAAGAAGTTAACTACCGAATCTTCGTTAAGGTCGGCCCCGGCGCACCAATGCGGCTTATCGCAATCGCCTTCGAGCCAGTAAGATACGAAAAGGGCAAGATGGTCGAAGGCCCTGTCGGTTATTTTGATTGTGTCGGTGCCGTAAAATTGTTGGCCGGTAGTGAGCAGGCCAGTTACCTTTATCTCTAAGTTCTGGTCATAAACTGTTATGGCTCTGCATAAATCAGAGCGGCTGAAGGTAGCTTCAACCCTGACTAATCCCTCGTCATTAAGAAGGACACTCAGGTTGTACGATTCTATACCGTATGGCTCAATCACAGCCGGTGTATTGGCGTCAACGTCTTCAACGCTGAAGCCCTCCGGCAGAATAAAATGCGCCTTGACTAACTTTCCACCGCTGCTGAGATTCAAAGCCTGAGGCGTAAATTTCATCGGAACTTCAAGCGGCGGAAGGACCTCCTTTATAGCTAAGCTGTGGCCGCTACCTGCAGCGATGGCAATAAAGCCGCTGTTAGGCTCAGGGATATCGCATTGGCCAGCCGATTTTTCTCCCCAGGCGACTATTGAACCGTCCTCTTTAAGGCCCAAACTGTGCCCCACTCCAGCGCTAATGGCGGTAAAGCCGGTGTTATTAGAAGGGATATCGCATTGTCCCTCCCAGTTATATCCCCAGGCGATTACGGAGCCGTCGGCTTTAAGGCCCAGACTGTGCCCACTTCCTGCGCTAACGGCGATAAAGCCGCTGTTAGGCTCTGGAATATCACATTGGCCTTCGTAGTTGCGGCCCCAAGCAACGAGCGAGCCATCGGTCTTAAGGCCCAGGCTGTGGTCACCTCCTGCGCTAATGGCAGTAAAGCCGCTGTTAGGAGGAGGGACATCGCATTGACCAAAGCCGTTAAATCCCCAGGCGATTACGGAGCCGTCGGCCTTAAGACCCAGACTGTGCCCACTTCCTCTATGGTACCCACCTGCGTCAATGGCGATAAAACTGGTGTTAGGCGGCGGTATATCGCATTGGCCATACAAGTTTGCTCCCCAGGCAACTATTGAGCTGTCGGCTTTAAGCCCCAAACTGTGCTCCCTTCCTGCGGCGATTGCGGTAAAGCCGCTGTTAGGCGGAGGTATATCGCATTGACCACTTACGTTGGCTCCCCAAGCGGCGAGTGAGCTATCCTGTCTAAGGGCCAGACTGTGCCCACTTACTGCTGAGATTGCGTTAAAGCCGCTGTTAGGTGGAGGGAATGCGCATTGACCATACCAGTTTGCTCCCCAGGCGACGAGCGAGCCGTCCTCTTTAAGACCCAGATTGTGGTGCTCTCCTGCGCTAATGGTGATAAAGCCGCTATTAGGTTCAGGGATATCGCATTGGCCCACCCAGTTTACTCCCCATGCAACGAGCGAGCCATCGTCCTTAAGCCCCAGACTGTGCAGTCCTCTTGCGGCGATGGCGGTAAAGCCGCTGTTAGGTAAAGGGATATCACATTGGTCATAGTCATTGTCCCCCCAAGCGATTATCGAGCCATCTTCGTTAAGGCCCAGACTGTAGCCTGATCCTGCAGCAACAGCGATAAATCCGCTGTTAGGCAAAGGGATATCACATTGGCCCTCAATGTTGCGTCCCCAGGCGATTATCGAGCCGTCGGCCTTAAGGCCCAGATTGTGGGTACTTCCTGCGCTAATGGCGATAAAGCCGCTATTAGGCTCAGGGATATCGCATTGGCCCGCCCAGTTTGCTCCCCAGGCGACTATCGAGCCGTCGGCCTTAAGCCCCAGACTGTGCTCACTTCCTGCGCTAATGGCGATAAAGCCGCTGTTAGGCGGTGGGATATCGCATTTGCCCCAGCCGTTGTTTCCCCAGGCGACAAGCGAGCCATCGGCCTTAAGGCCAAGATTGTGGCCCCATCTTGCACTAATGGCGATAAAGCCGCTGTTGGGCGAGGGGATATCGCATTGGCCATCGCTGTTGTCTCCCCAGGCGACGAGCGAGCCATCCTGCTTAAGGCCCAGACTGTGCTTACCTCCTGCGCTAATGGCGGTAAAGCTGTCGCCAAAGTCCACCCCGACGACCTGATTTCCCCATCCGACAATCGAGCCGGCAGAAGCCGCATAAGAGATAAAGAGCGGAAGAATACAAACAGCCGCCAGAAACAATTGAATTTTGAACTTGCGACTAAAGCCAAGGTTCATTGCTTTGGCCTCTTGAAAAAAAGTTAATGTTTTATATATAGATACCGCAGTAAGGTTTGGCTAAACTAACGGGAAAAGTAAAAATCTTCATTATTATCAATCTCCTCGCTGTATCATCCAAAAAAAGAGGACAGATATTATTATACAGCATCTACTTAGCAAATCAAGGAAAAAAGTGTAAAAAATCCGGTAAAGGAATTTACTGTATGGTGTAAGCAGCGGAGAAGATAAAAATAGCCGTACCGGAGTCAGCAACAGCGGTTTTTAGCTTTAATTTTTTAACCGCGAATACTCTGGGCACAGGACCTAAGGCGCAGTGGGCGCAAAGCATGTGAGGGGATTGCCCTCATATTGGAACTGAAAGCAGAATCTTTTGATATTTCAAGTTGAATCTGGTATAATTGCCGGTTTGATACTTAGATAAGGAATGCCTTAAAACCTGTGTAACTTAGAAATGGCATTATAAATTAAGCTGTCTTATAAAAGAGGAATTCGAAATGACTAATAACAAATCACCTTTTTGCCCGGTTTTTGCTGTACTTTTGGTCCTTAGCTTTTATTTGCCAGGTTATGGTGGGCTGGCAGAGAAGTATCCCGGTGACAGAGGGATTGAAAAGGACGGTGATGTTATCTTCACGGAAGACTTCGAAACAGGGAGTATCGAAGAAATCGGCGAGCGGTGGGGCGCGGTTAAACAAGGCAAGCCATGGGGCACAATCCATCGTCCCGAAATAATGACATTACCAAACGACACGCCCAAAAACAGTGCCGGCAAGCGGTCGCTGCTTATCAATGCAATTGTTGATATGGACGTAATCGGTACCAGCGATACCGGCGGATACCTTTTTACCACTTTCGAAGAGATGGACAAAGCGTACCTTCGCTTCTACACGAAATTCGGAGTTGGGCACGGCTACGAGCACCATTTTGTTATTCTGGGGTGCAATAAGAAAAAACTGCCGTGGCCCTATCCAAAAGCCGGGTCAAGACCGAACGGCGACGACCACATGTACGTCTATATCGACCCCATCGGTTTTCACGGCAAGTACCCGCCGCCCGGTTTGTGGTGCCTTTACAGCTATTGGGCAGAAATGAAGATATCGGCCGACAACAACTACTGGGGCAACGTTACAAGGCCAATAGACCCGGTTGCCGTGACGCCCGGTAAATGGCAGTGCGTCGAACTGATGATTAAAATGAACTCGGCGCCGGACAAACGCGACGGCGAATTCGCTCTATGGATAGACGGTGAACTCTCAATGCATGTCAAAAAAGGTATTCCCCGCGGCAAGTGGTCCGGGATGGGCTTCGACCTTCTCGAATCGGGCGGTGAGCCTTTCGAAGGACTACTGCTGCGAACCGATATGGACCTTAAAATCAATACGCTCTGGCTTGAACATCTTATCGGTTATGGTGCGCAAAAAGCCAACAATGTCAAAAAAGAAGATATCACAAAAATTAACCCCGTCTATTTCGACGATATCGTCGTAGCCCGGAAATACATCGGCCCAATAAGTCCGGAAAAAACCAAAAAATAAGAAGGAAGGTTACGACAGCCGCCGAGCTTTTGGGCACAAACCGGATTGGTTTTGTAGGCGCTGCCAACTAAAAAAAACGCTTAGCGTTAATCTTGCAACAGGAGAAAAACAGGCTAAGATTATTAATTCCTTCATTTTGTAGTCCCACAGCTTTGATGTGTCGAATAAATATCCATAGCAGGCAAATGGGCTGCTTTGTGAGCAGTTTCGAGCAAAATTCGCTTATAACGAAAGTGCTATAAAAAAGACTTGCAAAGCGGCTGGAGGCTGGTATAATGCCAAATTCGTAAAAATATGGTATTTTGTTTAATAATGGCAAATTTTAGCATTTGACGGCTAAAAAAGAGTAAAGTTAAGGATATTTGGAAAAAATGCTGACGGCAGAGAAAAAAGAAAAGATTATCACGGATTTCGAGACGCACAAGGGAGATACGGGCTCTCCGGAGGTACAGATTGCCCTCTTGACAACGAGGATAAACGAGCTTACCGAGCATCTGAAGGTTCATCGCAAAGACCACGCCTCCCGTCGCGGGCTGCTGAAAATGGTCGGGAACAGGGCGGCATTGCTCAAATATGTGAGCAAAAAAGATATCAAGCGTTATCAGGCAATTATATCCCGGCTTGGTCTGCGAAAGTAAATCAGTGAGCTTAGTTCAACCAGCTCGGTTTCAATGAGATGTTTAAAAAGAGGTAATGTATGTTTGATGTGTGTAGAGTAGAAAGACAAATTGGGGACAGAAGCTTATCAATCGAGACGGGAAAAATCGCCAAACAGGCCGACGGCGCCGTCGTAGTTCAATACGGCGATACCATCGTTCTCGTAGCGGCGGTGACGGCACCGCCGAGATTTGAGGATATTGATTTTTTCCCGCTGAGCGTCGATTACAGGGAAAAGCACAGCGCGGCAGGCAAATTTCCCGGCGGATTTATCAAGCGTGAGGGAAGGCCGAGCACAAAGGAAATTCTCACGGCAAGGATGATAGACCGGCCGATTCGGCCCCTGTTCCCGGAAGGTTATTTTCAGGAAGTTCAGATTATGGCTGTTGTCTTAAGCGCCGACGGGGAAAATGACCCGGACGTTCTGTCAATGGTCGGTGCGAGCGCAGCACTTACCATAAGCAGGATTCCGTTTTTAGGGCCTACCGGAGCGTGCAGGTTAGGCAGGGTCAATGGCGAATTCGTGATAAATCCCACATATAAGCAGCTTGAAGAAGGCGACTTGAACCTGCTTCTCGGCGGGCATAAAGAAGCGATGAATATGATTGAGGTGGGAGCAAAGGAATTGTCCGAAGAGGTAATCGCCGAGGCAGTTGCACAGGCACAAAAAGTCGTCGCCGAAATTTGTGAAATGATTGAGGAACTGAAAGAGAAAGTCGGCGTCGAAAAGGAAATTCCGCTTGTAGAAAGCGACGAGCAGCTATATTCGAAGATTAATTCACAAATATCCGACAAGCTTTACGAACTGAAGCAAATACCCCAAAAGCAGGATAGAAAAAGCGTGATAGAAGAATTGTTCGAGCAGGTTTACAATCAATACTGCCCGGAAGCCGACAGCGCTAGAGACGAAACCAAAATCTATGACAAGGCGATGGTGAAGCGAATCCTTGAGAAGATAGAGGGAGAGGTTGTTAAAAAGATGCTGCTGGGAGGTAAAAGGTCGGACGGCAGAAGCGATAATCAGGTTCGCCCGATTCATTGCGAGGTAGGTGTTTTGCCAAGGACCCACGGCTCGGCATTATTTACCCGCGGTGAGACGCAGTCGATAGTTAGCATAACCCTCGGCACAATCAGAGACGCCCAGATTATCGACGGCTTACTGGAAGAGTACACACAGAATTTTACCCTTCATTACAATTTTCCGCCATTTTCCGTTGGCGAGGTACGTCCTATTCGCGGTCCGGGCCGGCGTGAAATAGGCCACGGCGCTCTTGCCGAGCGCGCGCTGGAGGGTGTAAGACCGCCTGAAGATGAATTCGCTTATACCGTCCGGGTCGTATCGGATATCACCGAGTCCAACGGCTCCAGTTCGATGGCATCAGTTTGCGGGGGGTCGCTGGCCCTGATGGATGCCGGGGTTCCAATAAAAAAGGCTGTGGCGGGCATATCAATCGGTATGATTAGCGACGAAAACGGCCACAAGCTACTCACAGATATTCTCGGCGAGGAAGACCATTACGGCGAAATGGATTTCAAAGTTGCCGGCACCACCAACGGAATTACAGCAATACAGCTTGATATCAAAGCAAAGGGACTGCCGCATAATATTATGGTCGAGGCGCTGGAGCGGGCCAGGGGAGCCCGGCTGGAGATTTTAGAGGTAATGAACAAAGTCATCAGCGAGCCGAGACCCGAATTAAGCAGATATGCACCCAAGCTGATAAGTATCGAAATCGACCCGGAGTTTATCGGGAAGGTAATCGGTCCGGGCGGGAAGATGATTAAGAGTATTCAGGAACAGACAAACACAAAGATTGAGATTGAAGAAGACGGCACTATTTACATAAGCTGCATCAACGACGACGGACACCTCAAGGCAAAAGAGATAATCGAATCTATGACTCAGCCGCCACAGGTAGGAAAAATATACCCGCAGGCAAGAGTAGTCTCGGTCAAAGACTTTGGTGCGTTTGTCGAAATCACACCCGGCGTGGAGGGCCTGTGCCATATAAGCGAACTAAGCAACGGTTTTGTCAAAAACATCGAAGAGGTTTGCAAGATAGGTGATTTGATACCGGTGAAAATTATATCTATTGACGACCAGGGCAGAATAAAACTTTCCCGAAAAGTTGCTGTTGCCGAATTGGAAAAAGACGAGAAAAAAGACGAGAAACAGCAACCAGTGAAGAAAAAGTAACACGATTACCCGCGGCCGGGTTAAAATGTTCTACGATGTGGTTTCCAGTGCCTCAGGATTAAAAGCGATGGGGAGAATGAATGCACCAGTTTTTAGCAGGTTTCGTTGTTGCTTTGGCCGTTACGATAGCGGTTGTGCTGTTGCTTCGCGGCAAAAAGGACTCTGAGAATAAAAGCGGCAAAAATGAAAATCCTAATCAGCTTGAAGAATTAAGCAGATTAACAGGCGAGCTTGCCCACGAAATTAAAAATCCACTTTCCACGATAAAGATTAACCTGAAACTTACAGCCGAGGAACTGGAGGCTTCTGAGAAAAATAACCATAGCTTCACCAGGGCACTTAGAAAGCTCGCTGTCACTCAAAAAGAAGCCGACAGGCTTGAGCAGATCCTCGATGGCTTTTTGCATTTTATCGACAGAGGGCAATTACAGCCGGAAAACATTAATATTAACGAACTTATCGGCGATATGGTTGACTTTTATTCCCCTCAGGCCACAAGCCGCTCGATTACCATCAGAATGGGACTCTCCGAGAAGCCGCTTGTTTGCAAAGTAGATAAGGATATGTTAAAACAGGCGATATTAAACCTGTTTATAAATGCCCAGCAGGCTATGACCGACGGCGGCGAGTTGCTTATAAGGACCTCGGAGCAGGAAAATTATGCCGTAATTGAGATTAGTGATACCGGCAGCGGTATTGGGCCGGATAAAATCGTTAATATCTTTGATGCTTTTTATTCGTCTCGGCCGCAGGGCAGCGGTCTGGGCCTGCCGACAACAAAAAAAATCGTCGAGGCGCACAGCGGCTCAATCTTTGTTAACAGTGAGCCCGGTAAAGGAACTTCGTTTACTATAAAATTGCCGCTCGCCGAACCTTGTGATTGATTAGGTGAAAGTTGAATGATTAAAGATGCTGTGATTTTGGTTGTTGACGACGAGCGTGAACACGCCGACGGAGTTGCTGAATCACTCGAGAAGCTGCGCGCAAAAACAATTGCTGTTTACAGCGGTAAAGACGCTCTGGAAATCCTCCGCGAGGAAATGATCGATGTCGTTGTTACCGATTTGAAACTCGGCGGTGACATCGACGGACTGGATGTGCTCGATACGGCAAAAAAATACAATCCCGATACCGAGGTCGTTCTTATTACCGCATACGCAACTATCGATACCTGCAAGAAAGCCATAAAGCGCGGCGCATACGATTACCTCGTTAAGCCTCTCGATATAGACCAGCTTCGCACCCTCACAGAGCGTGTCCTGCGAAAAAAAGCCTCGAAGCCGGACCATCGTCGACACCCGGCCGGGGACGAAGAGCAGCAGTTTTTCTTTGAAGGTGTACGAGGTACCAATCCCGCAATAAAAGGTATATTCGAGGTCCTGCGTCGCGTCGCCCCTACAAATATATCCGTCCTGATTGAAGGCCAGTCAGGAACCGGCAAGGAGCTGCTCGCAAGGGCCATTCACGACAATTCACTGCGGGCAGATAAGCCCTTTCGACCGGTAAATTGCGCCGGACTGACGGAGACCCTGCTCGAAAGCGAGCTTTTCGGACATGTAAAAGGGGCCTTTACCGGCGCAGCCGCCGACCGAAAGGGACTCTTCGAGATAGCCGACAAAGGCACACTCTTCTTAGATGAGATTGGGGATATGACCCCGAATATGCAGGCAAAACTCTTACGGGTTCTCGAAGACGGTATTGTCATACCCGTCGGCTCACACAAATCCACTGTTGTAGATGTCCGCGTCATCAGCGCCACAAACCACGACCTGATAAAATTGATTGAAGAGAAAAAGTTCCGCCAGGACCTGTATTTTAGAATCAAGGGCGTAAGTATTTCACTGCCGTCTCTTCGGGACAGAACCGAAGACATACCCGCCTTTATTGACTACTTTCTAAAAGAGGCAGCCGATGAAACCGGCTCTAAGGTCGATGGCATTACCCCGCAGGCCCAGAGCCTGCTTTCAAACTATGACTGGCCCGGAAACATTCGACAGCTTCGCAACTGTATAAGAACGATGGTTGTCATGTGCGACAGGGACAAACTTGATGTGCAGGATGTCCCTCCCGAAATAGCACAGAGGCGACAGTTGCCTGCAGGCGGCAGGAAAGCCAATTTGGGCGGTGTTCCGCTCGATGAACTGGAAAAGCAGGCCATCATAGACACCCTGGCCAAAACGGGCAACAACCGCGAAAAGGCCGCTAAAATCCTCGGCATCGGCGAAAGAACGCTATACCGAAAAATAAAGGAATATAACCTCTAACGCCCGCTGCCCGTTAAGCTGAATAACCCCTATGTTTTTTCTTTGTATTTTCACCTATTTTGTGTTACTTTCTCTGTATAAAAGTATGATGCGGACATTGTGAAGTGATAAAAAGCGCCGAAAAGGGGCCAGTGGATGCATATCTTAGAGCTGTAAAAAGCGCCTAAAGGGGGGCCACCGAAATCGACCGATGTTTTGTACCTGGAAATGTTTCCAGATGCAAAAGGTCAGAAAGGATGTTGACGGTGGAACATTATGAATTGATTAGGCGTAAGGTAATCATAGCAGGAAAAAGCCAGCGAGATGTGGCTAAAGAACTCCATCACTCCCGTAAAACCATAGCCAAGGCATTGGAACTGAGGATTCCGCCGGGCTATCGGTTAAATAAGCCACGTCCAAGTCCAGTAATTGAGCCTGTCCGGCATATTATTGACGCGTGGCTTGAGCAAAACAGACACGCCCGGCCTAAGCAGCATCAGACCGGTCAGAGGATTATATGAACGCCTCCGGGACGAATACGGCTTCAAGGGCCATTACGGTACAGTACAGCGGTACGTCAGGCAAGCAGCCAAAGGTAATGAGAAAGGTGACGTTGAGAGCTACTCCTTGAGGAAGAAGGGCCCTATCTTCTGCCATTACAGTCGGAACGTTTCAAGGCCTGTCACCGCCGGTCGACCTTCGTGAACAGTCATTCATTGGTCCGTGCAGATAATGTGCGTTACTCGGTTCCCGTCGAATGGGCGCATCATCCGTGTGTGATTGAAGTATTTGTCGATAAGATTCGGATATTCTGTGATAGCCAGCTTGTTGCGGTTCACAAACGCTGTTATATCCCCGGGCAGTTCATATTAGAGCCCGCCCATTACCTCCGATTGCTCCGGCTAAACCAGGCAGCCTTGATAACGCCAGAGCGTTCAAAGGCCAGCCGTGGGGAGAGGATTTCGATATGATGCGTAATGAGCTTGAATACCGCTACGACGAGGATGGAACCATGCGATATATAAAGATCCTGATGTTGTTTACGGAGTATCCGGAAGTTCAGGTCAAAGCCGCAGTAAATCCGTGTGTCCGGCGTCGAGTCTTCAGCGAAGAAACTGTTGTGACTGACCTTCGCAATGAGCCGCTATCACAGCGAGTTAAATTAGACCTATCTGACAGACCTGAACTTGCCAATCAAGGCGATGAATTTCGTGATGCGAGGATATACGATCGACTAAAGGTGAAGGCAAGAAGGATATTGTTGACAGCGTCACAGTAGACGCTATTATTTATAACCCAAGTGGCTCCCATTTGGCGCTTTTCCTGGTCCCCTTTTAAGCGCTAATTACCATGTCATCTTGATAATTGCCTTTTTCTTATCATTCGAAAGTTTAGACCATCCTTCTATGAGTTTTGCCAGTTCTTTTGACGTTATTTGATATGTTATTTTTAGTGGCCTCATCATGAATCTCCCAAAAAACAAAGTTCATGATGATGAAATCGACCATCGGTGTGAATTAGCTTGAATTATTATAATATTTCAGAAAGCTTATTTTCGGGACCACCCTAAATTTCATTAATCTCTTCATACACTTTGCTTTTCATTTCTTCAGAAGTAAGGCTGTTTAATTTATCAACCATGTGTTGCAGTACATCTTGGAACTCTCCTCTGTCTAACCATACGCCGTGGCAGTTTGGACACCAATCAAGAATGGTTTTTGTGTCACCAAAATAGGTTGAAATAAAATTAACGTTGGAACACTTTGGACAGAAGCGTTTTGACGACATAGTCTTCGATTTCTCAATCGCTTCGACTTCATCATCCATCCACCGTAAACTCTGCCATGAGCCTTTTGTGCTTTTATCTTTCAACAACCCTAATTCATCCTTATCTAAAAATATACCTTTGCATTTGGGGCAAACCTCTATTTTGATACGGAAAATTTTGTACAAATTTAACTTGGCATTGCATGAGGTACAAACATATTCAGTTTCCGACTCTAATTCGGCCCCCTTGATTTGTGGTACCTCAACTTCAAAATCGGTTTCACTGCTTTTTTATTTTTATTCGCTTATACCAATAAGGCAAATGAAAGTTGTTTTCAAATTCTGAAAATCCCTTTCCTTTAATAGGCATCATGTCTTCTAACTCTCTATTGATTAAGTCAAGTTCTCCACCATCTAACCAAAAGCCCCCGCAATTCCCACAACGGTCAAGCAAGATATCGCTATATTCAAGAAAAAAACCTTTATCTAACTCTATCCCATCACATCGTGGGCAACTTTTTGTTCTTTTACTAACGCCTTCTGCATTACCTTTTGAACAGTACTCAATACTTCCATTTACTTGGAATGCCATTTTGTCCAACTCGCCAGAATCCATCCATAGACTTCCACATGCTTCGCAGGTATCATAGGAAATTTGGTCATTTTTAATTTGCACTAGATTGTTTATCATTTCCCGATTACAATTCAAACACTTCATTAGTCTATCTCCTAATAGTATTTCATGCAGGTCTCATCCAGCAAATAACAACCGTATTATTACATACATTCCTATATACAGTCGAAGGGTTTATAAAGTGCCTCGGAAATTAGTCTTTACAACTTATCTGGAATTGTTTATATTTCGACAATGACGTATACTTGAAGTGTTGATTTTTAAACCTTATCATGCTGCTCAGTATATATTAAGCAACATAATTTTGGGAATATTTTAAGGAGATAAATCATGCAAGTACACGAGTTTGAGCCAATGTCCATCGGAAGAATTTTGGATCGTACCTTTAGGATATATAAGAGTAACTTTATTAGATTCATTGCTATTGTGGCAATAATTCAAGTTCCTATTGCTTTGTTAATGACAATTTCAACGTCAGTTCTGCAGAGAGGTGCCCCAGCACAGCAAGAGATCGATTTTGAGCAATTAAAGCAAGATGCACGATTGAATCCTGAAGACATTGACGTTGAAGAACTTAGAACACGTTTTGATAACACAACTGAAGAAGAATCCAGTCCTATAATGTTCATTTTTGGCGGTATCGGTATGGCTGTAGGCGGTATTTTGAGTATGTTAGGGCACGTACTATGCAGAGGCGCATTAACTAAAAGCGTTTCCGAGTCATACTTAGGTAATGAAATCACGGTCGGGGAGGCCTATAGATTTGTATGGCCAAAATTTTTGACGCTTATCGGAGCAGGAATTTTAATTGTATTGGCAGTATACGCGGGATTATTGCTATTAATCGTGCCAGGCATCATATTTGGTCTATGGTATACGTTGACAACGCCAGCTATTGTTGTTGAAAATCTCAAGGCTCGTAAAGGAATGTCACGCAGCAAGGCTTTGGTCTCAGGCAACCTCGGGAAAGTATTTTCTGTTGGCTTTTTGATTATTGTAATATCCTGGGTAGTTAGCATACCCTTTGGTTTTGCCGGAGGTTTCTTAGGAAGTATTTTGTTTTCCAATAATATGATGCTGATGACCTTTGTAAATCAATTAGCTTCTGTAATTGGACAAATCTTAATTGTACCTATCGGAGCTACTGCGTATATTTTGCTTTATTATGATTTGAGGATTCGTAAAGAAGGATTTGATCTCCAAATGCTGGCAAATAGTATTGGTTCTGGACAAGGCGTTACAAATGTCAGTTTATCACAGGAATGAAGCTGCTTTGAATCTTGGATTTCTGCTTTTTATAACTGCCGGAATCTTTCTTTCATTCCCTGTCCTTTCGTATGCTTATGAAGACACTGGCTCAGCGACTTCTCAGTTTGATAGAGTCGATGTTAAAACTATAAAAATATGCACACGCCAGATTCTTTCTGAACCAGATTTTGCACCGAAGAAGACATTCTGGCAGTGGCTAACAGAGAAATTTTCCAAATGGAAGAGGCCAAAGTTTAATTTGGGACCTGGCTGGACAAGGTTTATCTTGTTGGTAATAGTTATTTGGTGTGTTCTTACCCTTATGGCAGTCCTGATTCATTTTATTTGGACTATCTGTTTATTGATTCGTTCAAATAAAGATATCCGAGGTGTTTCAAATAAGTTTAGCTCTGAATTAGTCAAAATCACTTCTTTTGAAGAGCTGTATAGAATGACACAGGAACTTGCTGAAAAGGGAGCATTCAGCGAAGCTATTAGCATAATGATAGTTGCGCTTCTTCGATGGCTGGATTCTAAGGGCATTGTGCGTTTCCATGAAAGTAAAACAAATGGAGATTATATCAGAGAATATCCATCCGGTTATGCAGGCCAGAACGAGTTTGAGGAATTCGTTTTGATTTTTGAACAAATTATTTATGGAGGCCTACCTGATAATGGTAAGACATACAGGAAAATGAATTCATTGAGGGAGTACATACATAACTGTGTCACCCAACAAAGAACATAAAACTGATTATCTTATTCTCGGCATTCTTGGTGCTCTTACGGCAGGAGTGTTGTTTGCATTTGTTTTTTGGGGTTGGGTAAAAGAAAATCGTACTGGATTACCGGGGATTCGAACCACTCAGTCAACGAATGTGGATGCTGTAATTGTCTGCTATACGCTCTTCGAGAGGTTAGGGATTTCCGTCGGACGCTCAGAAACAATTCTCCTTGACAACGCATTTGATAAATCAGGTGTTTTGTTTCTGTTAGACCCAATCATACCTGTACATTCAGGTGAGATTAAGGAAATAAAAGCATGGCTGCTTGGTGGAGGAGTACTAATCTGTACCGACGTACCAAAAGGTTTACATCCTGATTTGGACAAGTTAGGCAAAGGCAAGAACATCCTGTGTAGTTCCACTTGCCGCATAAACCAAAAACCCAAAAAGCTTAACCCTATTCAGACTACATCTATACCCAGTGAGCATAAGAACCTGCCTTTGGCACGAGATATCTCAAGTATTTTCTTAAAAACGCATGAGATTGTGGATGTCAACGTATTTGACCCTAACGATCCGAGAACTGCTTTTGAACCTCTTCTTTTGGATAGCTTTGGCCCGCGAATGGTAGAATACAAATTAGGCCGAGGCCGTATTATTCTTGTGTCCGATAGTTCGTTCTTAGCTAACGGACAAATAGGTAAACAAGACAATTCTGTCCTGGCTGTCAATTTAGTCTCGTATGCCCTTTCACAAGCAAAAAACAAGAGCGTATTGTTCGATGAATATCACTTAGGCTTTGGTCATCACAAAAGCGGCCTTAGTGTATTGAGTTGGATGATGTTTACAACTCCTGCTGGCTGGACGGTGGTAAGTTTAACAATTGCGGGTGTGCTTTTCATGTTCTATAAGGGACGGCGATTTGGAACCCGGCGAGGTTTTGCAAAAGGACGCCGCCGTTCAAAGCTTGAATACATATATGCAGTTGGCTCAACGTATCATTCGGCTGGTGCCAACCGCCTTACCCTGGAGCTAATATTAAATTGGCTAAAGCGCAAGGTGACTAATTCAGCTGGTTTGGCTCAAAATGCATCAAATGGGGCCATTGCCACCAAATTATCTCTCCGCAGCGATCTCAATTCCCAAGGATACAAAGAGGTCTTAGATAAGTGTGATAGATATATTACCCAAGCAGATTTTTCGGAGCGGCAATTACTACTAACAATCAAACAGCTTGCCCAGATTGAAAAGGAGGTTTTTAATGAACGTCGAAAGCGCAAATGATATGGTCGGCAAAGTAGTTACCGAGTTACGTAAAGCTCTGGTAGGCCAAGATGAAGTTATAGAACAAACGGTTGTTGCGCTGATCGCAGGAGGTCATGCTTTATTAGAAGGGGTTCCCGGAACAGGCAAGACCTTATTAGCAAGAACCTTATCCTACGCAACCGGAACAGCATTTCGTCGAATTCAGTTTACCCCTGATTTGATGCCTTCCGACGTTATCGGTGTAAACATATATGACATGGCTACAAAAAAATTTGATTTCCGGGCTGGGCCCATTTTCTGTGACATTCTTCTGGCTGATGAGATCAACCGAGCACCTGCGAAGACGCAATCAGCTCTGCTTGAAGCAATGCAGGAAGGTCAGGCTACGGTTGATGGTAACTCATATCCAATGTCCGTTGTTTTTACAGTTTTTGCTACGCAAAATCCCGTGGAATTTGAAGGTACCTATCCATTACCTGAAGCTCAAGTAGATAGGTTTATGTTAAAGATTGTCATTAAGTATCCTCCTGAAAACGATGAGATAGGGATATTGGATAAAGTCGAGGCGGGCTTTGATTCGTCAGATTTGAACACGGCAAATATCGAAAAAGTTCTAAGCCTAGAAAAACTTTCAAACATACGTGAAATGGCCAAGAGGATTCGTGTAGAGGATATAGTCAGACATTATATCACCCAAATTATTCGCGCAACACGTTCAAAGCCCCAGATTACACTTGGTGCTAGTCCTCGTGCTGGTGTAATGTTAATGCGTGCTGCTAAGGGAAGAGCCTTAGTGATGGGTCGTGACTTTGTGACGCCTGACGATGTGAAAAAAATGGCGTTACCTGTGCTTCGGCACCGGGTACTTTTGGTGCCGGAAGCCGAAGTTGAAGGTAAAACCGCTGACGACTGTATAAATGAGATTTTACTCACTATAGAGGTGCCAAGATAAATAATGCTCCCCTCTTTAAGATTAATAATAATGGTAATGGCTGCTGCACCACTGTTTTTGGCTGGTACCCTATATGATGTTTTTGTTGGTGTTGGTGTGGTTTATATAATTTTTCTTGCCTTATACACCGTTTTCGATGTTCTATTACTGCCAAAACGGCCACAAATCATGATAAAGAGGATTTCACCCGACCGGATATCACTTGGTTATCCCACACCTATTATTTTTAAAGTTCAAAATCGCTGCAGAAGGCAAGTTGAGGTTCGTTTAGCTGAGGATGTTCCTGATACAATCGATGTCACCCCTAAGGAATGCCATACTATTCTTCGTCCTAGTGAAAGACAGACCCTTGAATACCGTCTTGTGGCACATAAACGAGGTCGATATGCTCTTTGCTATATATATGTGAGGATTCTGCCAGCAATGGGATTGCTATACCGGCAGTTTAAGTTGGAGTCGCCAGCAGAAATTTGTGTATTTCCCAATCTTATGGATTTGAGGCGATATGAGCTTCTGGCAAGGAGAGGTTTAAGTTATGAACAGGGCCTTGCTAAGCTCAGGAGAATCGGGCAAGGGTCTGAATTTGAAAGCTTACGCCACTACGTTAATGGTGACGAAATGTCACGCATTGAATGGAAAACCACTGCAAAACGGGCAGGATTGATTGTTAAAAACTATGAACCCGAGAAACAGCAAAATATACTCGTTGCAATTGATGTTGGTCGTGCAACTGCTGGAGAGTTTGGTGGCTTGAGTCGGGTCGATTATCTTGTAAATGCAACCTTGATGCTGGCCTATGTTGCCCTGCGTCAAAAAGACTGGTTCAGTATGATTGCTTTCAGTGATCGAATTGAAAGCTATTTGCCGCCAGTAAATGGTTTGAGAAATATCGATCGTATTGCTCGTGCACTATTTGAATTACAGCCACGTCTCGTTGAGTCAGACTATGGTGCGGCATGCCGTTTTCTGGGACTGAAAAATCGTAAACGAAGCTTGCTGTGCATGATGACTGATGTAGTAGACTGCGATGCAAGTAACGTGATCATAGCCTATATGGCACGGTTTGCCCGTTATCACCTACCACTTGCTATAACTTTATCAAATCCTGAAATACAGAACATTGCCAAAGAACCTCTTGCTCAATGTGATGATCCATATGCAAAAGCTGCTGCTTTGGACACACTTGCTGCAAGAGAAGAAGCCCTTGTGTCTATGCGCCAAAAGGGAATTGCCGTTTTAGATGTTTCACCTAACCAACTTACGCCGGAGCTCATAAATCGTTACACAATGATCAAATCAATGCACAAGCTCTAAGTTTGTTGTTAAGTCACTATGATTTAGATTTAATGTCAGGTAGAGAGCTTCGTCCAGCCAATATTAGATACGCAATCGTCAGGAGTGTGATAGTCACACCCAATATTATCTTCATAGCTCCCGGAATGTATGACGGCGTTACAAAACCTTCAATGAATCCTGCAATAATAAACATTGGTATAGTTCCAAGTACAAGCAAAACAGCATCCTGTGCGCCAACTCTGAGGGAAGCGGATCGTTTTAACTCTCCAGGTAGTACAAGAGACAATCCAAGCCTCAGGCCTGCTGCTGCAGAGACTAAGATTGCAAATATTTCCAACACACCATGCGGCGCAATGAATGACCAAAACTCGTAAGCAAGGCCGTGATTAGAGAAATGTCCCGCAAACCCCCCTAGCACCATGGAGTTAAAAATAATCACATAGCAAGTCCCTATTCCAGCGGTTATACCGAGTGCAAATGCTTTAAATGCTACTGAGATATTATTGGCCATAATACCCGCTGCCATTGGAGGCTTTGGGATGCGTCTAAATCTTTCGCTAATGTCCTTGCCGGATACACCGGGGTCTTCATCCGTCAGGTCTAATTGTCCAGGAACAAAAATATACGCATTCGAGGGTTTCACCTGGGTACTAACATAAGACCCAAGAATACAAATTACAAAAAGAACTGTTGCAAGTGTAATATAGGGCCAAAGTCTACGAAAAAGCCTCGGGTAACCATAACAGAAAAATTCCCAGATAGTTTGAAGGTACCTTACATTTTTACGCCTGTATAGAAGTCCATGAGCCGAGATTGCTATTTGATTTATGCGTTTCTGTGTCATCGGGTCAATGTTATACATCCGCGCTCTAGCAACATCTATTGCTACTGCCGGATACAACCGTGTAAGTTCGTGAAGCTCTTTATCATCCAGGGCCCTTACCCCTTTTTTGGAAGTCTTGGATACAATGGCTTCGAGCCGGTTCCATGCCTTGGCACGAGTTTCCAGAAATCTTGCAGGCGTCATAACTCTGCCTCCAAATTATCAGTTCCTTTTGTAGCTTCCTGCTCGGCCTTTCTGGCTTTAGCCATAATTTTTTCAACGTATTCTTCGAGCACAACCAACGATTCAGTAGCCAGCGAATGTCCTGTTCGATTCAATATTGGATGTATGAGTTGAGGTAACAGCTGCTTTTTTGCTTCAACATTCAATTCATCACGCCTTAACCAATAGTTGTGCAACAGACGGTATTCTTCAGGCTTAAGCCCAGTTGCTTCTAAGGCGGCTGAAGTTATAGCCTCGTTATCAAGAATTTTTTTCTTCTTGTCGTAGCGGGCTGAATAATTGGGAACTTCTTCAGAAATGACTACGGTGCCTGCAGCAAGATCCCCGAGACGCTGTACTTTTTTGGTAACAAACATGGTAATCCCTGCCACAGCATAACCTCCGATGGCATCTACTACTCGCAATAGATTCCTAATGGCGATGGAATTAAAGGAAATACCTCCGCCCTCTACCTGTACCACACGAATCTTCATATATTTCTTACCTGGACTTTGCCCATTTGTATACATCTCAAATAGAACGAAATACCCCCAATAGATTGCGAACGCAATTAGAATAATGATAGCGAGCAACCACATTTCTGCAGCATTTGAAATGCCAATACTGCCCGCAACATTAATGCCAACAACAAGCAACAAGACGAATAGAATCAAGTACATTAAAGCTATCAAGAGATTATCCAAAAGGCCTGCTATGAAGCGAGAACCAATGCCCGCCAGACTACGTTCAAGTTCAACATTTTCTGGAGTCTCAATTAAATCGAAATCTTGCACAGTTTTGTTCCTTTTTATATTTTGTAGCAGTCATTACTTTAACTTGTTTTTTACAAATGAGCAACAGTCAATTCAAAGTAGCATCAGTGTTGGGAAAACTTTAAGAAGCTTCGATATTTCTCAGTAAATTTTGGGTATAACACATCAAAAGACAAGCCTTAGTATAGTTTCTACAAAAACGTTAACTGGAGGAATCTAGAGCATAATAATCCACATTTTCGTGCAAATATTCAACAAAGCTCTTTCACAAAAAGGAAACCTTGCTAGTTTACCATCTTTTAGAAAAATTGTCGGACATATCTCTAATTCTTTTTTCCTTAGCGTTGGTCGAGTAGACTTAATATGGCTCTAATAACTTAGGCATACTTTGTATTCCCTGTTTCCCCTCTCTTTCGTTTGAGGAGTGTCACAATATTCAGCTATATAAAAGAGTTTCAACGTCCCTCACGGAACCGGACTTGAAGATTTCCCACATTTGGCTCTTCAGTATACTTCACAGTTACGCCGATGGCTAATAAAATTGGCACACCCTACATAATGTTTCCATAGACACAAATTTTGAGGAATTACGAAGACATCGGATATGGAATTTTGGCCGAAAATATCATTTTTGAAAGTTTTTTTCACAGAAATAGTATTGAACATCCGCTTGCACTCCTGAACGTACGAAGATTATACTTATATCGGATATATTGTGTATTTGCCGGCTTATAGCCGATAGAAAAGCCGATTTTTTGTTCGCAAAAACCTTGCAGGTTTGAGCGAATCGCGGGCGTGGAGGCAAGTATGCCCAAATCAGGAGGTGGGTGAGTCTGCGAGGGCGCTGTTGATTCGGCGGAAGGCTTCGTCGATTTGTGCTGTGTCTTTGAAGCCAATTACAATCGCATCGAGCAGGCCGCACTGCATAGCAAATCTTATGGACTTTTCGCGGTCTTCGGGTTTTATGAAGTCGCCGTCGCCTATGATTTTCATACCAATTACGCCGTGACGGTTTTTGCGCATAATCTTGAGTTGTTCGATTACAGCGGGCAGGTGGGACAGGTCGCTCGGGGCATTCCAGCGCTGTACGAGAGTATCAATGTTAACGCCCTGGGGATTGATGCGAACGAGGTTCACATCGACCCAATCGAGTTGAGCGGCGCGTGAGGTAGCGGGCAGACTATGGCAGGAGACGCCGTGTGAGAGTATTATCTTTTTCTGTTTGGCTTCTTCGAAGGCGTCCAGGAGGGGACTGCGCCTTTGGTCCCAGTGTCCATTAACGACACAGTGAACGAGGAGGCTGTCGATGTAATCGACGTTCAATTCCCTTCGGAAGCGGTCAATGGTCTCGAGGGGGTTTTCCGGGATTCCCATCATCTTGGTTTGAATGAAGAGCTTCTCTCTTGGGAGTGGTTTTATGGCGTCGGCGACCATTTTGTGTGTCTTATAACTATCCGCGGTATCGATGTAGGTGATTCCTCTGTCATAGCCATATCGTATGAGGCGATTGAATTTTTCGGCGCCGAGGTCCCTTTGAATCCTTCCTGAATTGCTGCCGGTACCAATGCCTAATCGGCTGAGCTTCAGACCCGTCTTTCCGAGTGTAACCTGGTCGGCGGCTGATCGCTTAGAGGCTTGTTTGGGAGTTAGGCGGGACTGACAGGAGGTAAGAGCAGCACCAGCCAGCAGCGCGGTATTTTTTATAAATTGACGTCGAGTGATTTGGTTTGTTTTCATGGTTGAACTCCTTAGTCAACGGACATTTCCATTTTTAAAAAATACAAATTTCTTTTGCAACATCAGGTATAGTATCAGAAAAACCTGAACTATCAAGTTTCTTCGTTTTCGAGGGATGTTTGCCCTGGCCGGCCATAGGCCTGTTGTTTTGGTGCATCTGTATTTTAAGCCGAATGCCAGGCGGGATTGCAAGTTTGAGCAATTTTTTAGTTGACAAAGGGAGCGGCGGGGGTATAGTCATATTTGTTAAATATTATCACTTCAAAATGAAAGGGGTTGGAAAATGGGCGTTAAACGGATTACGGTTCATCGAATCGAAATCGAGGACAAGGCAGGGAGTCTGCAAAGACTTTTGAGCCGGGTAGCTTTGGCGAATGTTAATTTGGAGTGTTTTGCAGCTTTTTCGACGGGTAGAAACCTTGGGGAGGTTTATGTCAGTTCAACAGACCCGCGAGACTTCGAGGCCTACGCAAACGAAACAGCAATCGAAACAAAGGAGGCAACGGGCTTTATCATCGGTGGCGAAAACAAAGTCGGCGCTGCGTCGGAGGCATTAGAGAGCCTTGCAAAGGCAGGAATCAGTGGAGTGGCTGGTGCGGCAATGGTAATGGAGGGAGGGTACCGTATGTTGGTTGTGGTGGATGCCAGCGACGGTGACGCGGCGGCAAAAGTGCTAGGAGTTTAAGGTGGCTTTTGAGTTTTATTGCGTTTAGGGGCGGGGTTGATAACAAGCGGTGTTTTTAGAGAAAGGGCGGAGGATGAGTAAATTGGTTTGACGAAAAAGGGCTGTTAGGTTATGGTATCGGCCGGACGAAGTTCGGCTTTAGTATAACCGGAGCAGCGAAATGACCCTTTCTTCGACAGACTGGATAACCATATCGATATACTTTGCGGCGGTTTTCGCAATAGGCTTTTATTTCTCCCGAAAAGAAAAGACGAGCAAGGATTATTTTTTAGCCGGGCGGAACGTTATATGGTTTGCTGTGGGGGTGGAGAAAACGTGGGTATGGGTGCAGGTGATATTATCGATACTGGTGATGAGTATTATGGTTTCCATCTAGGCCCATTTTGCTTAGCGAGGACTTGAGGGATTTCTCAAGAGATGTATTTTTATGTTGTTGTTATAAAAAAATAAGTAATGGATGAGCCGACAATAAAAGAGATTCGCGAGGCGGGGGAGAGGATAAGGCCTTTTGTTCATCGAACGCCGGTGTTGACGTGCGAGACTTTGAACAGGATGTGTGGAGGAGAGTTATTTTTTAAGTGTGAGAATTTTCAAAAGACGGGTTCTTTTAAGATACGTGGGGCAACCAACGCGGTAATGAGTCTTTCTGATGAGGCGGCGGGTAAGGGGGTGGCGACACATTCTTCGGGCAATCACGGAGCGGCAGTTGCGGCGGCGGGTCGATGGCGCGGAGTCAAGGCTTATGTAGTTATGCCGGAAAATGCCCCGTTGGTTAAGAGGGAGGCAGTGGCGGGTTATGGAGCGGAGATAATAACGTGCAGGGCGACATTGGAGGGGCGAGAGGAAGGACTTGCGGAGGTAGTTGAGCGGACGGGGGCGGCTTTTATTCATCCTTATAATGACTACCGGGTAATCGCAGGGCAGGGGACGGCGGCACTTGAGTTGTGCGAAGAGGTAAGCGGGCTGGATATTGTGACGGGGCCCGTTGGGGGAGGCGGGCTGATTAGCGGGACGGCTATTGCGGTTTCGGGCGTTTCGCCGGAGACGGCGGTTATAGCGGCAGAGCCGGAAAATGCGGACGATGCTTACCGGTCTTTGGAGGCGGGCAGGATAATACCATCTGAGAATCCGGATACGATAGCGGACGGCCTGCGGACGTCACTGGGGGATTTGACTTTTGGTATTATAAGGAGAAGGGTCAAAAGAATCGTTACCGTCAGTGAAGAAGATATAATAAAGGCGATGCGTTTTATATGGGAGAGAATGAAAATAATCGTCGAGCCATCTTCGGCAGTTCCATTGGGGGCGATATTCAGCAAACAGATAGAGACGGCAGGCAAAAGAATCGGGGTTATACTTTCGGGAGGCAACGTTGATATTGGGAAACTGCGGTGGTTTGATTGAGTAGTATAGTGGTAACAAACAGATTGGGGGGAATTAACTTGATAAAAGACGGCTGGGTGATGATAATATGCATCAACCGAAGATGATAATGCACAACAAACTGTTAGGGTAAAACAGGAGGTAACAAAAATGGGTAGGATGATTAAAGCAATTCGAGGTTTTTCAAGTTCTTATGGGCTTTGCATTTTGGTTTTGGCTGTAGTGGTTTTTAGTGCCGATGTGGGGAGTCTTTTTGCAGCAGAGGTGTGTAAGGAAAGGCCGAGAATTCTTGTTACAGGCAAAGACCTTCCCGCCCTGCGCGCCAAGTGCAATGGTGCGGGTAAGGAGATGTTCGACGGTTTGAAGAAGCGCGTCGATGAGCAGTTCGGCGGCAAGGCAACGCTGGATAATAACGGGAGGTTTAACATGCCGGCGTGTGCGACGGTTTATCTTATTACGGGTGAGGAGCGGTATGCGGAGAAGGCGAAGGAATGGCTGGAACTTTTGTCAAAGACCACAATTCAAAACAGCTGGACGTGCCTTGAGTATATACCTGTTGCTGCGATAACTTACGACTGGATATACCCGACGCTCAGCGGCGAGGAGAAGGAGCGATTTGCGGACGGGATGATTCGGCAGGTGGAGCGAATCAAAACGATGTGGCGACACAGCGATTATAATAATCATTTTCTGCTCGAACATATGTCACAACTGCACGTTGCGCTGACGCTGGCAAATGAGGAGCATCATCAGGAGGTCTGGAAGGCGTATCTGGCTGAGAGTGAAAACCGGCTGAAGAAGCATGTTATACCTGCTATGAACGAGATGGGGGGCGATGACGGTGGGGACGCTGAAGGATTCGGGTATTCGAACTGGGGGGTCGGCAGGCCGTTATCGCTGCTTCTTTTGGCCTGGCAGACGGCGACGGGCGAGAATGTTTTCGACGAATGCAGCTTTATGCAATGGATACCGCGATGGAATATTTACGGGAGGAAGCCGGACGGGACGATGTGCCGCAGTGAGGACTGCAGCAGCAGACACCGGTGGGACCAGGGAGTTAAGAGCACATTTTCAATCTGTGCGGCTGTTTACGGGGATGAGTATGCACAGTGGGCGCAGGAGCAGATAGCAATTGAATTTCCTCATCTTGTCTGGCGAAGCCTTATACCGTGGGACCCTGCGGTTGCCTCGAAGGCGCCATCGAATCTTCCGCTGGCGACGGTGTTTCGTCCCTTAGGTCATGTTTTTACTCGAAGCAGCTGGGACTGCCCGGGTGCGAGCTGGGGGATGTTCCAGTGCGGTCCTATCTTTGCGGGACACCAGCATACGGACAATAACAGCTTCGTGATATTCAAGCGGGGCAATCTTGCGATAGACACGGGGGTTTATGACGGTTCATCGCACCGGCCGAACTATCACAGCAGAACAATAGCACATAACACTATTTTAGTTTATGACAAGGACGAGGTTTTTACCAGTGATGTGTGGAATGCCGACGGGGAGGGGGGCTCGAACGACGGCGGGCAGAGACGGGTGAATTTTCCGGTGCGGGTAACGGCTTCTGCAGCGGAAAAGGCGGTGCGGGACGTAGGCAAGATTACCGCTTTTAAGAACTGCAAAGAATACTGCTATGCCTGTGGCGATGCGAGTAAATCGTACAGTTCCAGGAAGCTGAAAAACTTCACGCGGCAGTTTGTTCACCTTCGGCCGGATACGTTTGTCGTGTTTGACCGGGTTGATGCAACTTCGGCGTCGTATCCGAAGACGTGGTTATTGCATAGTATGGATGAGCCGCTATTCGATAGTCAGAGCTCATCCTTTGCGGTCGAATACGGCGGGGGGCGGCTTGATGTTTGGACGCTGCTGCCCAAAGAAGTAAAGACGGAAACTGTTGGCGGGCCGGGCAAGGAGTTCTGGGTTGACGGTAAGAATTATCCGCCCCAAGGCCGCGATCCCGGTGCGGGGGCCTGGCGGGTGGAAGTGAGGCCGGAAAAAGAGGCCGAGTCGGAATTGTTTCTGCATGTTCTATATGCTTCGGATGCGGGCAAAGAAGGTGAACTGCCGAATGTCAGCCTGAAGTCGGTGGATAAGACAAATGTTGTGGTTGAAATATCAGGGGAGAATGACAGGGTGCTTTTGACCTTCGGTGCCAAGGGGCAGACCGGCGGAAATATAACAATCATCCAGAATGGTAAGAAAGTTATTTCAGAAGCCCTGCCCCGTTCGGTGATTTTGCCGGAACGAGAGAAAGAGTGGCGAACGCGGTAGGCAATTACGAACAAAAACAGCGGAACCAAATTTGTTAAAAAATATAAATTGGTCGTTGCCTATTATGGCTCATGCCAGGTTGTTTGTGTGAGCCAGTCTTTTCCGAGCAGCGCAAAATCGACCATATCAATAATTCCGTTTCTATCTAAATCACCCGGCTGCTCGCTGCTGCTGTTTAGCCAATCTTCTACCTGTTCTGTAAGGTCGTTAAAATCGACTTTACCATCATTGGTCAAATCGGCCAGAATCGCCCAATCGTACGGCGGCATTGAAGCTTCGGTTGTGCCGCCGTAAGTTCCCATATTGATGCGCAAGTTCCGGCCGTATAAGTTATCAGGGTCGCGCGGTATAACAAGCAGTTCATCAGCTAACGGCGAACCGGGATTGCCGGCGTCGATGCATCTGCTGGTTACATTGTCCCAGGTCCAGTTACCTTCAGGGGCCACCCATCGCCAGCCCTCGCTTTTCAAGTGATAATCACCATTTACCCAGAAATCATCATTTGCATCTGACGGTGTACCATTGGCATCCCAATAACCCGGCTCAACAAAACACGGGTCGGTATCAATATTGCCAAGACCGGGCCAGCCGCCCTGAACATCGCTATATGTGATACTGACGGTAGCACCTAACATATTACATATTTCGTTCCCGTCTTTTCCATCCCAAAGGATGCAGTTTGTCAACGTTGGAATGGCCTGGGCCCACCAGTTGATTATCCCTTTTCCGCAATTAGCCAAGTTGCCGACAAAGATGCAGTTGAGCAGGCTTGGGCTGCTGGATTCGTTTGACATACCACCCCCACCACCAACCGCTGAGTTGCCGCTAAATATACAGTTTGTTAGCATTGGATTACTGTTTTCTATGTTATTCATTCCACCCCCGCCGCCGCCTGTGATCGGGATGTCCAGGACCAAGTTGTTGCTGAAGGTGCAGTTGACCAAGGTTGGACTGCTCCCCCAGAAATTGGTCATACCACCGCCACCTCCAGCGGCCGAGTTGCCCTTGAAGGTACAGTTGATCAGTATCGGGCTACTCTCATAGTTGAACACTCCACCGCCACGGTCTTTTGCCGAGTTGCCACTGATTATGCACTTGGCAATTAGTGGACTGCTGTCATCAAGATAGAAGCCACCACCTTCATTAGCCAAACCATTGGTTACGGTTAAACCCTCTACACTTGAATTCGAATCTTCTTGATTATGGAAATAAAACCCACGATGTGGTTCGGCTTCTGTGCCGTTACAGTCAATTATTGTAGCAGCTACAATATTGGGGTCGTTGGGGTCTATGCTGCGGATGGTTACAGCCTTACCATTAGGGTCGATATCTCTGTTGCCGTTGCCGGTGTAGATACCGGGCCGGACTTCGATAATATCGCCATCGTTGGAATCGTCTATTGCCGCCTGTATATTGTTAAAATCGGCTGGGGCGTCGTCATCAACGGTGATTATCTCCGCACCGCAAATGCCGGCCAGGACGAAATAAAGCCCTAAAATTGTTAGTTTTCTCATTTATCACTCCGCAGAGTATTTATACAATACCAAATTATATCAAATCGGGCGGTATTTATCCAGATATTTTTTACACGACACTTTTTTTTGACATACGATTGGCGGCTTTTGTTCCAGGAAATGTGAGTTTTTATCGGGCTGAGGCTGATTTTCCTGTGTTATAAGGCTTGTTTTTTTTGCAGAATTTCGTATCTTTGGGGTTTTTACAGAAGGTTTTTAAAGATTTTTTAGAAAGGGAAAAATTATGGTTTGTTCAGGAAGAAGTTATGGAAAAGGGGGTATGGTTTTTTTGGCGGCGGTGATTATTCTGTCGGGAGCGATTTGTGCTTTTGCGGGGGAGGGGGTAACGCTTAAATACAAAGGGCTTAAGGCGAAGCTGGACGTGGCGACGATGTCTGTTGATGTTGAGCACAGGGGTGTAAAGTGGCGGATGAGCAGGGAGGGAGAGCGCGAGTTTGTTTATGAGAAGGACGGGGAGATACACGAGGTTAGCTTAGCCGATTCGAAGGAGAAAAAGGTCAGCCAATTCGGCGATAGTGCGGCGCTGGTGAGGCTTGAAGATTTTCGGCTGGAAATATTTATCTGCATTGACGA